>Ga0207054_1024_pt1 | contig 65146 bp, 51 predicted proteins | sample Alteio_BWMinCont_60_FD_153288 | JGI IMG/M metagenome (GOLD analysis project Ga0207054, IMG submission 153288) | Enriched cells from forest soil in Barre Woods Harvard Forest LTER site, Petersham, Massachusetts, United States -... | ecosystem: Environmental > Terrestrial > Soil > Temperate forest >... | reverse complement strand
TGTATCACATCAAAATAATCGATAATCAATTTAATCAGCCGTATCGAAACTGACTTTTGCCTATTTAAAGCGTCCCTGATATAGTATGAATCGTGCCCTCTTCTATGAAAATAGTGGCCGGTTGGCATCACTACCATTTTACAATTTTCCATCAGCTGTTTAAATCCAAAAGCCCATGTATCTAATGCACCTAAGTCTTCTGTGTAATATTTTGCTTTAACCCAACTGTTTTTTGTAAATAAATAATTTCCACTGGCCGCAGGAGAAGGAACTCCCGTAAGCAAATCATTAATAGAAAATACGCCACGCTTAAAGGCCCATTCTTCATCTACCGAGGCAAGGGTCTTAGAAAAAAAATGGATATTTCCAAACACAGCTATATCAGCCTTTTCATCGATTAGAAAATTCAGCAAAGAATGGATACTGTTTTTTTCTAAAATATTATCGGAATCAAGGCAAAATAAAAGCCCGTGTTTTGCATTTTCAACTGCGGTATTCCTGGCCGCAGCACCCCCTTTGTTTCGCTTATGATCGATAATGGTGATAATAGCGTACTTCTCCTTCAACTCATGCAATATTTCGGATGTATTATCTGTTGAGCAGTCGTTTACAATGATTAGTTCATCGCCGGCTGTAAAGTTGGTTGCCATAATTGAATCAACAGACTCAGCAATGGTTTTAGCGCAGTTATAAGCAGGAATAAAAAAAGATATCTCAGGCATTTTTTGGTGTGCAAATAAGCCATTCCATTATCGACGGCCTCCATTCCTTGTATAATTTTAATTTTTCCTCCAGGCTTAAGCCATTCGTTTCTTCATAAATATAGGTTCTCGCTTTCTCGAGGTCATCTACACTTTTAATGACCTGCAGGTTGTGTGTTTCACTGAATAGACGTAATAAACTCCCTGAAATATTAAGGTCAATAAAGTCGTGCATTTCTATCAGCAGGTCACAATTCTTTAAGTTTTGCAGGTTCTCCTCATCAAATAAATACTTCTCATAGCCTTCACAATCGCAAATTATTAAAGCTTTTCCAGTAAACTTAAAACTCCCTAATTCTTTGTCAGTACAAGTTTCTTTAATGATGATCCTGTTTTCTATGTTATTAACTTTTGCCATTTGAGCGCATAAACTCCGTGCTGTTTTGTCGCTGTCATAGGCGTATATCTTTGCATTAAGCAGTTTTAAGCCCAAGCCAATAGCATAATAGCCTTCCGCACAGCCAATATCTATTATTTCGGTATAATTTTTTGAAAGGAAGCCATAGATGGTTTCATGCAGTTCTTTTTCATAACTGCCAAGGAGCTTTGGGAACAGCGAACTGCCGACGGATGAAAGAGACGGGTACTCCATGCCCTGGAAAGGGCCATGTAAAACGATTTTCTTATTTACAATAGGGAAATAAGGGTGGTTTTCCTGGATAGTTGTTAACTCCCTGTCGCGCCTGTGATGTGTTGCAAAAAATCCAAATTTTGCAATTGGTTTTAATACAAACCAGAAGATATTGTTATTCACAATATACATTAAGGTCTTTTCCAGGTTCAATTTCATTTCCTCAACGCTGTAAAATAATAATCATAATTTTATCCCCGGCATTCAGTTTCTTCCAGTTCCATCAGCACATATTTGCACCATTTTTGATAGTACAATTCGTTTTTCCAGTATTTATAAGCTCTCTTTCCTTTTTTAAGCGCTTCCTTTTTATCAAGATTTTGAAGCAGAATTTCTAACTCATCAACGGTAGCTGCGTAATAACTTATTTCGTCCCAGGGGATAAACTTTTTAAAAGGGCGTACATCCACATCACCTATAAGGCAAGGAGCAGTGCCTAACTGCATGGCCTCGAAAAACCGGAATGAACTGCAACTGGTGCCCCTGGGGCTAAGCGCCACATACGATGCCATCGTGTTCAGATTAAAACTTTTAGCCCAAAACCATCTTTTATAAAACCGGGTAGGCAAGCCTCCCTGTATCAGTATATCGGGGTTTCCCTTAAACCTTTCCTCCATTTCAATACGAATAGGGTGCGTGGTGAATGATCCATTAAACGATCCCAGGTATTTCTTTTTAGGGGGGATAGGCGGTTTGCGGTGCGTACTACATAATATCGGGATATCGATACCTTTATTAATGGTGCGGGAGCTTGTAAATACTTTTATCTTATCATCATTTATTAATATTCCGCCGTCGAACTGGCTTATAGTAAATGTTTTTGAACTGTCTACCAGTATGCTATCAACCCCGGCCTGTAACTCGGCCAGGCCTTCACCATGTTGCGCAAAATTATGGTTGATATGCCAGCGCGTCCAGTAAACCGGCAGGTAATGCCAGTCGGCGTCCGAAGGGTTATTTGTAATAATGCTTTTTTGTTTTTTAAGCCAGATATGAAAATCCTGCTCTATCCCATAATCTTTATTGTGGGCGGGGTATTTGAACGATTGTGTTTCAGGTTGAAATAACAAAGGCGCAGGAAGTATATATATTTTCATTTTATAAGATCGGCAAATACATTACTGTCGGGCGCGGGTCTGTCGTTCTCGTCCGGCCTGTATTCAGAGGGAAGCAGGTTCACTGCTATACTATTATTTTTTGAGTTGAACTTAATATCCGTATATCCTACCATCATAGCCATTTCTTTTAAAATAGCGGGAGAAACAATGCTGTAATGGTGCCAGGTATCCCATTCATTGGTAAACACACCATCTTTTCCTTTACCGAAGGTAGAATTGTCACGCATAGATGCCAACAGGTTAGGCGTGTTGATACGCTGTACTGTGCCTTTTTTCATTACACGTAATGTTTCTGCTAAAAAAACAACCTGCTCTTTTTGTGTTAAATGCTCAAAAAAATCTTCGTGAAAAATTAAATCCACGCTATTATCTGGCAATGGAAGTCCTGTTTTTAACAGGTTTATCTCATAAAAATCGCTTTTGCCCCCTCTTATACTTTCAGGATAATGTTTATCTGTGTAATACTGCAAATAATTTTCAAACGGTTCGTAAGAGAGATCAATATTTACCCAGCCCTTAAGCACTCTTGGGCCGCAGCCAAAATGCAGCTTTATAGGTAGCTGATTTAAACCTAACTGCGACAATCTTAGCAAATCACCCTTATTCCCGGTATGCTTATCGATCTTGATTATTTCAAACCCAATCTTTCTTAATGCCCTGCGTGGTAGGTTTTTAAGCATTTTGACTTATAATTGTGAATATTAATCTGCATTTCTTATCCTTTCCCTTATACCACTGGTATTGGGCAGGTTTATTAACCCTAAATTATTAAAGTCATATGTTTTGCTCCATTCTTCCAGCACATCAAATGAGCTGATATCCGGCACAAAAAACCATTCTACATTGCCAACAGAAAAGTTGGTATGGTTTGTATTATGGCCTCCTATTGATACAGTATACGTCCCTGGCCGCAAAAAATAGCTGTGTATTTTTATAACTGACTGGTAAAAACCGGGCTCAATCGGCGTGGATTCTTCCAGGTCTTGCAAAGATAATACTCTGATACCATCTTTAAATAATGCCAATGATATCCTGAAGCCCGACAAATATTTAACACATTCGTACTTAACGCGAACCACTATTTCATCATTTGGCATAATTGCCACATCAAGCGGCGTATCATTAACAGTTACACTCTTTATCTTTATAATATCTTTCAACGTGCCTACAGCTGCAATTCCCGATTTATTGTTCAGCGAACTGCTCATATAATTCCTGATGGTATTCTCAGTACTGCCTGTAAATGCTATCTGCCCGTTAGTTAACAATATCCCTTTATCACATAATTGCTGTACGCTGCCCATGTTGTGGCTTACAAACAAAACCGTTTTGCCTTCGCCTTTACTCACATCTCCCATTTTGCCCAGGCATTTCTTTTGAAATTCGGCATCACCTACCGCCAGCACCTCATCTACAATTAAAATCTCAGCTTCAAGATGCGCGGCTACCGCAAAAGCCAGGCGTACATACATGCCCGATGAATATCTTTTTACCGGGGTACCTATATATCGTTCAACCCCTGCAAAATCTACTATTTCGTCAAACTTGCGTTTTATTTCTGCCTTACGCATCCCTAATATAGCGCCATTAAGGTAAATGTTTTCTTCTCCGCTTAGTTCAGGATGAAAGCCTGTCCCAACTTCCAGCAAACTGGCAACACGCCCCTTAACTTTTACCGATCCTGTGGTTGGTGAAGTTACCCGGCTCAAAATTTTTAATAAGGTGCTTTTGCCCGCGCCATTGCGGCCTATAATACCAATAGCATCTCCTTTTTCAACTTCAAAATTTATATCCTTTAAACTCCATACAATATCGCTTACGCCTTTTATTGTACGGTCATTTACTTCGCCTATCTTTAAAAAAGGGTCTTCGTTTCCACGCATACGGGCCCAAAAACGTTCAAGGTCGCGCGAAATGGTGCCGGTGCCAAAATTCCCTAACTGGTAGGCTTTTGAAAGATTTTCGACTTTTATTACTTTAGCCATTATACGGTATCCACAAAATTTTTCTCGACCCTGTTAAATATTATCGTTCCTATCATCACAATAATTATTGTAGCAACAGCGGCAAATCCTAATAAACCCCAGCTAAAACTGCCTTCACCCAGGAAACCTTTTCTAAAGGTCTCAATAACAACTGTTACAGGGTTGTATTTAATTAACCAGCTGTATTTTGGATATTTGGCCTCGGCAGTTGTTAAAGGGTAAATTACCGTTGTGGTGTACATTAAAAGCGGTACCGCAAAGCTTACAACAAAAGTCAGGTCCCGGTATTTGGTGGTTACAGCCGAAATCATCATACCTAATCCCAGGCCCAAAGCGGCTATCAATAATATCAAAACCGGAAATAATAATAAATAAAGATTAGGATGGATTTGAGCTCCGCGTAAGCTGTAAACAACTATCATGAATAAAAACAAGATAAACTGTACGCCAAACCTGATCAAATTTGAAAGTACGATACTTAAGGGCATAATCAGGCGCGGAAAATACACTTTGCCCAGCATTGCTGAGTTATCTTTAAAAACGGTTGAGGTTTTGGTTAAGCAATCGGAAAAATAGTTCCAGATAATAGTCCCCGCTAAATAGAATACCGGGGGCGGGATTGATCCCGTTGATATTTTAGCAATATTGGCAAAAACAAAGTTAAACAGGATAATTGTTGCCAGCGGTTGCACAAAAAACCAAAGGGGGCCTAATATGGTTTGTTTATAAAATGCAACAAAATCGCGCCGTACCAATAATATCAATAAATCGCGATAGTGCCATACGTCCTTAAGCTTAAGGTCGAAAAGATTGTTTCTGGGTGTTATTTCAATATCCCAATCTTCTTCTTCCAAATTATCCATTGTTTATTAGTTTATCTAAACTATTCATATAATCGGTTTCATTGAAATGGAGCAGGCACTGGTCCTGCAAAAATTTTCTTTTATTTTTAGTGAAGGAGATATGCAAGCTGTTTGTTATGGCATTCTCCAGCTCATCAATATCATCCGGGTTAATTGCAACACCCAATTCGCCGTTGCAAATGGCATCGATGCTTCCGTCGGAATTACCGCAAACAACCGGCAGGCCGCAAGCCAATGCCTCTATAAATACAATGCCGAAACCTTCTTTTTTGCTCGGTAAAACAAACAGGTCGGCCAATAAAAAATGCGCTGTCAGCTCACTCTCGTCTATAAAGCCGGTTAGTATTACCTGTTCAGCAACTTTATATTCGGTAATTAATTTTTGAATGCGTATCTCTTCCCTACGGTCGTATTGCCCGGCCAATATATATTTTATACCGGGGAATTTAAGCTTTAATTTACTTACTGCTTTTATCACCTGGTCGTGACCCTTATATTGTTCGGTCGAAGCAAGACGGGTTAAAGTAAATAATATAGGATCTTTACCATTTAAATGGTAGCGCTTTAGCAACTCGGTTGGTTTTGCAAAAGTTACGGGCAATTTCATAAAAGGATCAACCGCATTATTTAATACCGTGCATACAGCCGGATCGGTTTGATGGCGGGTGATTATTTGCTGCCTGGTGAAATTGCTTACACAAATAATTTTATCGCACCGCTTTAAAAACATTTTTTTTACGCTTGACAATGGGCGCCAAACTTCAATGCCATGGGCAATAAGCCAGACTTTACAGTCGGGGTTAATTTTTTTAATTACCAGGCCGATAAGTGCAAGGTTAATATGGCTTATGATGATAATATCCGGCTTTTTTGTGGTAAAAATTGTTTTAAAAACAAAATTCATACGATTTACGCCAAAACCCCTGAAGTTTTCAGATGGTAAATATTGCGGCATCAGATCGCGCTGTGAATCATAGGCCGACCATAGTTTAAAATCCCAGTTGTTTCGTTTAGAAAGCTGGTATAAAGAGTGGGCCAGCGTACGCGTCATTTTTTGAATGCCACCAGTGGTACTAAAAGTTTGTAACGAATATAATATTACTTTTTTAGTCATGAATTTGTATCTGGTAAAGTGCAAAGGCCTTTGACCAGTGCATTTGACCTTGTTTAAATCTTTTAATGGCGTTTTGCGCTTCCTTACCTTTGTAAAAATTTATGTTACTTATATCGGTATGTTTGCCCATCCACTCCTGTAACGGAAATGTAAAGCCCATTTTTGGCCTGTTCCAGGTCGATTCAGGTAAAATGTCTTTAAAGCTATCAATCAATATCTTTTTTGGCTGATTATTGTTAAACCTTATCCCGGGTGCAATACTTTCTGCCAGTTGCTGAAAGTCCTCATCTAAAAACGGTACCCTAACCTCTAAACCATGGCTCATACTCATTACATCAGTATCCCTTAACAGTTGATTTTGCATATACAGGTTGGTTTCGAACCAGGCGGCATGTAATTCATTATAAGGGCCAAGGGCGGGAACTGAGCTTTCGTTAAATAAAATTTCATCAACCTGGTTTATATCGGTATCAAGTATTTTAGCAATTTCGGAAGGTACAAATAAACCACGCAACAAAAGGTAATCAGCCAGTGGGTGTTTATGGGCAAGGAACGAGATTTTCCTATACCTGTCGGCATTAAAATAATTAACAAGCTTAAACAATGCAGAAGGCATTTTGCGGAGGTAGTGTAAATACTTTATCCTGTTGAATGATGGGTAACCTCCGAAAAGCTCATCAGCACCAACACCTGATAATACGGCTTTTAAACCATCTTGATGGGCATATTTGCTGATAAACCAGGTATTAATACCATCGGTAGTAGGCATATCCATATCATTTATGATATGCGGAAAAAACTTTTCAAAGTCTTGCTGTTGTACTAAATGGGCAAATTTTTCGCCGCTTATTTTGTTTAATACAATATTCTGATAAGCACGTTCGTCATAATTTTTTTCGTTAAAATAGATGGAAATCGTTTTAAGTTGCTGTTCTTTTTGCTGATTGGCCAGTAACGATATTAAACTTGAATCAATCCCACCACTTAAAAATACACCTATAGGCGCATCGGCCATAAGCTGCCTGTTAACCGCTACTTTTAATGCATCGTGCAGGTATTCCCTTGCAACGTTAGCATCTGTAATAAAAGGTTGGCCTGGTGTTTTTTCATAATAAGCAGCAATTTCATGTTTATTGGTACGATGGTTCCATACTAAATAATGCCCCTTTGCTAAACTGTATACGTTTTTTAATGTGGTATACGGTTCGGGTATATGTCCAAACGCTAAAAACCTTACCGGCCAGGCCGTATCAGTTTCGTTTGTAACACCGCCAGCTTTAAAGGCCCGTACCTCTGATGCAAAACTTAATTCGCCGTTGTTTATGTGGTAATAAAGTGGTTTTACGCCTGCCGTATCACGCACCAGGTACGTTTTGGCTTTTGTAGTATCATACAAAGCAAAAGCAAACATACCGCGGAATTTTGCAAATGCCGCTGTTCCCCAATGCAAGTATGCCGATAAAATAACCTCGGTATCGGTATTTGAATGAAATTTAGCCCCGGTATTTAATAATTGCTGCTTTAACTCAAGGTAGTTAAAAATTTCGCCGTTAAAAGTTATCCATACCTTTTGCGCAACATCGGCCATTGGCTGGTGGCCGTTGTTGGTCAGGTCGATTATTGAAAGCCTGCGGTGCCCAAATACCAGCCCTGCTTTTTCATCCGCAAATATACCTTCGTCATCGGGGCCACCATGTTTTAAGGCACTGCACATCAGGCCAACCTTAGCACTTATTTCGTTAGCTGATAACCTGTTTGTTATTATTCCTGCAATCCTGCACATATTAGGGGTATATTCATAGCTTCGCCTCGTAAGTCACGTTGAATATGTGTAACTTATTTATTATCAGTATATTGGTATTGCGCTTTAAATAAAATATAATGGCATTAATATAAAATAAAAAATGCCAAATGGTGTATATAAACTATATTATAATGTGAACCAAGAATCAAGAGCCAAGAATCAAGAAAATAGCATTAGTTTGAAAAATCAATTGAAAAGGAGCAAGTTTGGCCATATTATATAGTTATATCACTGTATATAAGCTAATCCTTGCTTTTTTATCTTGGTTCCTGGCTCTAACATCTTGACTCTTGATTCTCATAATGTAAAAATTAAAACCGGTCTATCAGGGAGGTTGCAACATGTACAATAATAGCGTACCCCATGTTTTCGAGTCGTATAGCCAGTTGTTTTTGGGAACGATAGGAAATCATTTCTCCCTTCAGGCCTTTTAAAGGTCCTGCTTTGATCATAACCGTTTCGCCTGGCTGTAGGTGCTCTTCAGTTATTTCGAGTTCAAACGGACTGGTCATTAGCAGTTTGAGATCATCAATTTGCCGTTGTGGCATCGATGCAATTTTGCCCGAAAAATATATAAACCGCGATATCCCTTTTGTCATTAATACATCGGTTTGCTGACGCTCGCTAATACAGACAAATAAGTAAGATTTGATAAAAGGCTCTTCTACCCATTTTTTCCTGTCGCTCCATTGTTTAAGTTGCCTGTGCAGGGGCAAGTAGGTTTCAATGCCTTTACTTATCAGGGCTTCGCAAGCCTTTTTTTCAGCCCGCGGATTAGTATAAACAGGATACCATTTATTGGCATCATTTGCTGATCTTAAAACCATAATCTACCACTAACACATTACCTGTTAAACAAACGCCTGATATCCCACCACTTCTTTTTCTTTTCGTCAATATAATATCCTGAGCTTTCATAACCGCTATAATCGGAATAATAATAATACCGGGTGCCATAATTTTCCCCTGTAAATTTGGTTGTATAATATCTTGAATGTAAAAGGTCTTCTGCAAAGGCATTAAGTACTATTACGGTATTATCCAGGTGATACTCCTGGGCAATACGCTGCGGCACGGTTGCGGCATAAAATTTTGATTTTCCGGAGCGGATCACAAAAAGATTGATGTCGCTCATTCTTATCAATGGTATAGCATCCGATACCAGCCCGATAGGGGCAGTATCTATCATAATAACATCATAAGTTGTTTTAAGCTCTTCAATTAACCCGATCATCCTGCTTGAGTGTAATAACTCGGATGGGTTAGGGGGTACCGGGCCTGAAATAATGAAATCGAGGTTTTTTTGGTTGGAATGATTGATAATATCACTTGCATTGCATTGGTTCGCCAGGTAATTGCTTAAACCAATATCATTTGGCACATGAAAGGTTTTATGCAATTTTGAGCGCCGAAGGTCAGCAGCTATTAATATCACTTTTTTATCGATAAGGGATAATGTGCTTGATAAATTAACAGCTACAAATGATTTTCCTTCACCTGCAACTTCAGAAGTAACGCAAATTATCTTGCTTTTTTTCTCGGATGCCAGAAAGCTCAAGTTCGTACGCACGGAGCGTACCGATTCGGCAAAAATAGATTTAGGCTTGCTGATGGCCAATATTTGCGAGCTGTATTCGTCTATATCTTCGGGAAATTTTCTTATTACGCCGATAATGGGGATCGTTGTAAGACTTTCGATGGTTTCTTTATCATAGATATATGGGTTTAACACCCTGATGAGAATGATAAGGCCTAAACCTATTATAAGACCAAAAATCATCCCGGAACGGCGAATACTATGCTCATCGGGCGAAACGGGGCTATAGTTTGGCTGAGCCAGATCGATAATGATAGCACCGGGCAATATTCCTGCACTGCTGATTTGAGCATCCAATTTTTTTTCTGATAAAAAAGAATATACCTTATCGTTTATCTCAAAATCACGTTGCAAGCCTACAAGGTCCCGCTGCGCAGCTGGCATTTCCGAAATTTGCTGATCTATAGGCGCTATCTGTTCACTTAAAAATTTTAATTTGTTGTCGATAAGTGTAAGCGATGAATTAATGCTGCTTATCGCATTATTTTTAATTTGAAGTATTTGCTGGTCTATATCCTGTATCGGCTTTGAGTTAGCATTATAGGTTTTTAACAGCGAATTTTTTTCGGCAAGGATATTATTAAGGTTAACAACAAGTGCGTCCAATTCCGGATCAACAACGCCGCCGATATTGAAATTCAGATTGGGGTTATCCTTGCCTTTTATTATATCGCCCTTAAGCTGGTTGAGTGCTATTGCTTCTATTTTTAATAATGAACGCTGCGATTCAATGTCCTTTGCCCTGCCAACAGCCTGGTCGGAGGCCGAGCTTGCATCCATTATTTTCCGGTTCTGCTTATATTGAGCTATTGAATTTTCCGATCCTTTTACCTCATTTGAAAGAAAATCCAATTGGCTGTCAATAAACTGGATCATTTGCGAAGCCGATTGCGTCCGCTGGTTGCGGTCGTAATTGAGGTATTCTTTCATGATAGCGTTTAGCACGTCAGCTGCAAACTGCGGGTTTGAATCCACTTCCTGCAACGAAACAATATTTGAATTTTTTGCGGTTTCGTTGGTATGTAGCCCAGCCCTTGCCCTTCCTACAAAATCATCAGCCGAATTAAGCTTAAATATATAAGCTGCTGTTAAAGGGAGGTCACCGGGATATTTAATACTGAAAGCCGTGGGGCCAATTGTAAACGGAACATTATATTTATATATATACCGAACATCTCTTCCCCCATTTTTAATGCTTATGCTAAAAGTGGCTTTATTTATAGGCTTAAAAGTAACATAATCGCGAAAAAAATTCAAACTGTCAAACCTTACCAGTTGAATATCAAGCGGTTTTGCCGGGTATAGTTCATTAGTTCGGCCAATTACCCGGCCAACAACATAAAAACTGAACCTGTAATCAAGGTGTTTTATGGCATTCAGCAAAAGCGGCGTACTTTGTAAAACAATGGTTTCGCTTTGTATCCTTGAGGTATTGGCCTGGGCCGTATTGCCTGTTATACCTACCAGATCGGGTATTTCAGATTTTTTTTCCTCGAACTTCATAGTCCCTGAGGTAGCGAATGTTTTCGGCGTATACCACAAATAAACATTGGCAACTATCATACAAACCGCAACTGATCCCACTATCCAATACCAGCGGCTCAAAAGAATTTTGGCAATCTTAAAGTAATCGATCTCCTGGTTCGGAAGTTTATGCTGTATCTTATCGGTTTCTTCCATTTACTTATGGATAAGCGTGAAAAGAATTAACGCTGTATTAAATAGAATTAAAACAGGCTGGAATATAGTTGAAAAGTTTTGCAAATTGTCACTTCGCGAAGCGCGTTTGTTTTGGGCAATGTAAATAATGTCGCCGCTTTGCAATATAGACACAGGGTCGTTTATAGATCTGATATTATTCAGGTCAATTTCGGTAACCTTCGGGTTTTTCTCCGTTCCGCGTATGATTTTAATATTTTTTTCATTTGCCCTTTCTGTAAGCCCTCCGGCCTCGCCAAGAAGTTCAATCAGGGTTGTACGGTCTTTTGTTAATACATAATTACCCTGAACCCGTATCTCGCCAAGTATCGTTACCTTGAGGTTTATTATTCGCAATGCAATAATCGGTTGTTTAAGAAAGGTTTTCTGGTAAAGCTCCTCGATCTTTTTTTGCGCTTCGTACCGTGTTAAGCCCACAACGGCCACATGGCCCAAACCAGTCAATGCCACTGTGCCATCCTCTTCAACCTGGTACGTTTCCATTTGGGCATTTGCCGCCCCCTGTGACGGGGTTGCATTCTGCGCCGGGTTTAAATCAACTATGTTTTTGCTGTTTTGCAGGTTTCTTATTTCTAAAATATCCTGCGATTTTATATGATATTCACTAATAACAACAGCGGGTTTTTGAACCGAACTATCGGCGATGGCTGTTTTTTCCTGGAAAAGTGTCTGGTACTGCTTGTTTGAACACGAAGTACAAATAAAAACTGCCGCTAAAACCAGGTATGAAATAATTAATTGACGCATACGCATACCACTGCTGATATCTGTTTATTTAAATTAGGTATCGACTCCAAATTTACATAATTTTGCGACTTATAGACAGTGTATTTTTACTTAGGGTGCAGGATCTTAAAATTTCTTTAATAACCGTTTGCTATAATGCAGAAAGCACCATTGATCACTGTATCCAATCTGTTATTAGTCAAAGCCTCAAAAATATTGAATATATTATTATCGACGGAGGTTCGACGGATAATACCGTTCAAATTATAAATCAATATAAAGATCATATTGATATTTTCGTATCAGAGCCCGATGCAGGCATATATGATGCGATGAACAAGGGTATTAAACTGGCAGGGGGCGATGTTATAGGCATATTAAATGCTGATGACTCGTTTACCGATGAGGATGTATTGCGCATTGTGGCCGAAGCATTTAAGCAACACGAGGTGCAGGTTACCTATGGCGATCTTGATTATGTAAATACTGAAGGTGATATTTTACGTAAATGGCGGTCGGGCATTTACTCGAAAGGTATGTTTAACCGCGGGTGGATGCCCCCGCACCCAACTTTTTACTGCAAAAGAGAATTATTTTATAAATATGGCTTTTATAGCCTCGGATATGGGACTGCTGCGGATTATGAACTTATGTTAAGATTTATGCACCAGAATGGTGTAAATGCATTTTATATTAAAAAAGTATTAATTAATATGAAAACCGGAGGAATAAGCAACAAAAGCTTTGGCAACCGCGTAAAAGGATTGTTCTTTGACTTGAAGGCTATGCGTAACAATGGTATTTTACTTCCGGTAATAACATTAATATGCAAGCCCTTGCGTAAGATAGGTCAATATTTCAGCTGAAAATTGGAATGTTGATATGTTGATAAGAAGTAATTTTAATACTTAACAAATGTTAGTTAATTGCACTGTTTGATATTATTGATAGCTTAACTAATCCCCTAATTTAAAGTAAATGACGGACTTTATACATAATTATACCGTAATATATTATATATTCATCGTGGTATTTTCATGCCTGATTACGGCATTCGCAATTCCGTCAATTTTACACGTAGCACGTTTCCGCCATTTATATGATGACCTTGGCCACTTCAGAAAGACCCATGACCATGGGATACCCCGCCTTGGTGGCGTAGCAATTTTTGTAGGCTTTACTATTACTTCATTGTTGTTTTGTATGACTGATAAGTCATTGCCTATTAGTTATTTATTAACCGGTTGTATAATGCTTTTTGCAATGGGTTTAAAGGACGATCTTTCGGGCGTAAACTCAAGCACAAAATTTATTATACAGTTTATCGTTTGCGCAATACTGGTAGTTGTAGGCAATATCCGCCTTACCAGTATGTATGGCGTTTTTGGCATATACGACCTTTCTTATTTCCTTAGCGTTGGCTTATCTATTTTAATAATATTAATGATAGTTAATGCTTTCAATTTAATTGATGGTATTGATGGTTTAGCAGCCACCACAGGTGTTTTGGTTAATTCAACCTTTGCAGCCCTGTTTATTTACATACATCAATATGAGCTTGCTGCAGTTTCATTAGCTATGGCAGGCGCCATTGTGGGCTTTTTAAGGTTTAATATCACCCCGGCAAAAATATTTATGGGCGATACCGGCTCATTACTCATCGGACTTATCTCTGCTGTAATGGCGTTAAAATTTATGGAGACCAGCAGGCTAACGGCCGGAAAGCTACCCGAAATTTATTGCGTGCCCGCGTTAACATTTGCAATTTTAATAGGGCCGATATTTGATACCATAAGGGTTTTCATCATCAGGATATCAAATGGCGTTTCTCCTTTTACTGCAGATCGAAACCATATGCATCACCGCATGTTAAAGCTTGGTTTTAACCACCTGCAAACCACTATAATACTAACCAGTATTAATATTGCCTCTATAGTAATGGTGCTGCTTTTTAAAAATTATGGGAATTCAATGCTTATCATCATGATTACTTGTGTTTCCCTGGTATTTAACTGGCTGATCACGTTTTTCATCCGTTCGAAAGAACGCGAAAGCCTGGCGCTGCGCAATTTATTTGTTTAAATCGTTACGTTTCCCTTTCCCCTGTTCATTTTTCAGCTAAGTGTAATTCTTTGTATTGCTGTGCTGTAAACCGTCCTGCCATCTTAATTTTAGTTAGATTTGCAGCGTTATAAACCGCTGTAATGAGGATCGCTATTAATGGGTTTGGCCGCATAGGCCGCATTTTTTTAAGAAATATTTTAAACCGGCCGGGTATAGTTGTCGTGGCTGTAAACGACCTGACAGATACCCAAACACTGGCTCATCTTTTTAAATATGATTCAGTACATCGCGGGTTTAGGGGTACTGTAGATTTCGATAATGAAAACCTTTATATAAACGGTAAAACCATAAAAGTACTGTCGGAACGGGAACCATCGGCTTTGCCATGGGCGGCGCTTGACATTGATCTGGTGATAGAATCCACAGGTAAATTCACCTCAAAGCAAGGCGCCTCCGGCCACCTGGATGCAGGTGCAAAACAAGTCATTATTTCAGCTCCGGGCACTGATAAAAGTATCCCCACTGTTGTATTGGGCGTAAACGATGGCTTGGTTGACTTACGGTCGCCAATATTATCCAATGCATCGTGTACCACTAATAACGTTGCGGCGATGGTTAAAATACTGGATGATAACTGGGGCATTGTTGATGGATATATCACTACTGTACACTCCATGACAGGCGACCAAAACCTGCATGATGCACCGCATAAGGACCTGCGCAGGGCAAGGGCAGCATCGGCTTCTATTATTCCTACAACTACAGGCGCGGCTAAGGCCATTACGGCTATTTTTCCACATTTGGAGGGCAGGCTTGGTGGGGCGGGTATCCGTGTGCCTGTACTTAATGGCTCGTTAACTGATTTTACCTGCAGTTTAAAGAAACAGCCTACTGTTGAAGCCATCAACGCTGCATTTAAACAAGCCGCAGAAGGCCCGATGAAAGATATCCTTGAATACACCGAAGACCCTATTGTGTCAACAGATATATTAGGCAATACGCATAGCTGCATCTTTGATGCCAAACTGACTTCGATAGTTGGCGGCCTTGTAAAAGTAGTTGGCTGGTACGATAACGAGATGGGCTACTCCAGCCGCCTTGCAGATTTGGTTGAGGAAATTAGTTTATTGGGTTGATTAAGTTGATTGGGTGAGTAGTTGGGGCATTTTCTAACCTCCAATCTCCATCCCCTTACTTCACATATGCTACTTTAGCCGAGTTCGAAACCGCCTGGTAATTTTTTTGATTGTAATAGCAATAGGATGTAAAAGTTATTACATCGTCAGTTCTGTTAATAAAAATAGCCTGTTCATTAATAGCGATTGCATTCGAGGCGTAAACCCGGAAGAAAGTAAACTGGCGGCGAACATTTATCTCCACCATGTTAACTTTATTAATAACGGTGTCTTTTATTGTTTTTTGGGTAATATTATTTAAGTTGTCGTCAACCCAATTCAATGTTGTGTTACCACCTTCGGCAACGGTTGTAAAATCGAAACCGGTAAGAAGTGTATTTTGAAAACCATCGGTTAAATGAACTGCCGATGTTTTTTGATAACCTTCGGCGGTAAACAGCAGGGCTGCGTTTTCGGTATATGTTAAAATAAGATTTGTACCCGAAACGCTTGTAGTTACTGTTTGACCAGGTATTTTAAAAGCAGCCATGTGGATAGAATCATCATGGGTTAGTTTTGGCGTTGTATCCGGAGGCGTTGTGGAAGTCCCGCCTTTTGAGGTATTGTCGGTTGTTGTTGTTGTTGAAGTTTTTGCGGTTGGTTTTACATCTTCTGATTTTCTGCAGCCAACTGCAACCATGGCAACTAAAAATATGGCGATAACTAATCTCATAAATAGCTTTAAATAGGTATTGAGTACATTACAATAGTTATGCTATTTTTGGCAGATATTACTCGTTTGTTATAAATTATTGATAATCAAGTATTTAATAAATAGGAATATGCAAATAAACTTTTTAACCATTGGATAAGTTAAATTGAATTGAGGAAAACAATACTCAATTTGGATTTAAAGCTTCCCTTTATTTTATAGCATGATAAAATTTATTACAGTTGATGAATTGCTGCCCATACGTAAAGAAGTTTTGCGGCCCGGCAATTTTACCATGGATGATTGCAAGTTCCCCACCGATAATGTACCGGGGGCTTTTCATTTGGGCTATTGCCACGATGAAGAATTGGCCTGCATAGCCTCGTTCGGCCCGCAAAGCTATGGTGAATTTACAGGCACAGGTTATCAGTTGCGCGGGATGGCAACTATTGAAAAATATCGCGGAAAGGGCTTCGGGAATCAGTTGCTTAACTTTGGTTTGGTTTATCTGCGCGGGCTAAAGGCCAATTATGTATGGTGCAATGCCCGTAAAAAAGCTTTGAAATTTTATTTAAGTATGGGTTTCGAGATTATATCTGCTGAATTTGAAGTGCCGGTTATAGGGCCGCATTACGTAATGTATGTTAAGATACAATAATCTTTTTATCAAATTAAAACACCTTTTTAACTTTTGCGTTCGGAATTTAGAATTAATTGCTGAATTTGGCAGCCAGAATTTTTTTGTACCAGCATAAACTATGAAAACGATAGATCAAATTAGCTTTTCGGGAAAGAAAGCACTTATCAGGGTCGATTTTAATGTCCCCCTGGATAAAGACTATAACATTACGGATGATAACCGTATGACGGCTGCATTGCCGACAATCAATAAAATATTGAAGGACGGCGGCGCAGTTATCCTGATGTCGCATTTAGGCAGGCCAAAAGGCGGGCCCGAAGAAAAATATTCATTAAAACACCTGGCGCCCCATTTAGCCGATCTGCTTGGCCAGCAGGTTGGATTTGCGGATGACTGTATCGGTCCCGAAGCTATTGAAAAAGCAAAAGCATTGGAAAAAGGCGAAGTGCTTTTGTTGGAGAACCTGCGGTTTTATAAAGAAGAAGAAAAAGGCGATGTCGGCTTTGCCGAAAAACTTTCAAAATTAGGTGATATTTATGTGAACGATGCCTTTGGCACCGCGCACCGCGCACATGCTTCAACAGCTGTTATTGCCCAGTTTTTCCCTAATGCCAAATACTTTGGCTACCTGATGGCTGCCGAGCTTCAAAATGCCGAAAAAGTATTGAACGGAGCTGTAAAACCTTTTACAGCCATTATGGGCGGCGCTAAAGTATCAGATAAAATTGAACTTATAGACCGCTTGCTTGATAAGGTTGACAGCCTGATAATAGGCGGGGGTATGGCCTATACCTTTGCCAAGGCACAAGGCGGTAACATAGGTAAATCATTGGTGGAAGATGATAAACTTGACCTGGCACTGAGCCTTATTGAAAAAGCTAAATCAAAAGGCGTTAATTTGCTGTTGCCAACAGATTCTATCATTGCCGATAATTTCTCCAATGACGCTAATACAGCTACCGCCCAAAACAATGCTATAAAAGATGGCTGGATGGGTTTAGATATTGGCCCAGACTCAATAAAAGAATTTACCAAGGTTGTTGAAGGCTCAAAAACCATTTTATGGAATGGCCCGATGGGCGTTTTTGAAATGGAAAAATTTGAAGCCGGAACCAAAGCCATAGCCGAAGCAGTTGTTAAAGCTACCGAAGGCGGCGCCTTTTCATTAATAGGCGGCGGCGATTCGGCAGCGGCAGTGGCCAAGTTTAATTTTACACACGACGTAAGCTACGTTTCAACCGGCGGCGGCGCTTTGCTCGAATATATGGAAGGTAAGGAACTTCCCGGCGTTAAAGCAATAAACGATTGATTTCGGATTTCGGATGAAATTCATGTCATTTCGATGACGAAGGAGGAGAAAACTTTTCGAGCTTTGCAAAATGTATCCTGCAAAGCGGTTATGCAAAGTCTGAAAAGTTTTCTCACTATCGTTCGAAATGACATTTTTTTTGTTTTTTAATTTCGAATAAACCTGTACAGTTGGCATGCTTTCTATCACCTGTTACCTAATAGACCCCTCATCAAAACTCAGCTTGAGTTTAATAAAATAACTATCGATAGCGACAAGGAAGAACACCCCATCTTTACCATTTTATTACCAACGCTATATTATATTACCCATCATAGTAAATTCAGGTATGTGAATTATAAAATAAATAGCTTTAGTTTGTAAATTGGGATAATTTTATTTCTATGGAAGTATTTTCGTACATAGCTGCATTTTTACTGGTACTACGCCTGAGACGGCTGTTTAAATTTTCCCCGCTAAGGGCAAAATGGGCATCGCAGTTTACTATGGCTACGTGGGTAACAATAGGCGTTTATATTTTAGCAACATCGTGTTTTGAAAGCGAGGTAAGGTTTTTATTAGGTGGCGTATTATTGGGCGGTTTAACCTTTTATACCGATAAGGAATCTGTCTTTAAAAACCTAAGCTCATTTATAAAAGCCCATTATCCCCTTGCGGCCGCCTGCCTGCTCGCCGGGCTTGTACAATTGGTAAGGCCTGGGTTTTATGATGATTACGAAAGCTATTTTGCTTTTGCCATTATAGGCGCCTTCATCTGGATATTTGCCCGTTGGGCATCGACTAAGAAACAACGGGAGGAATATAATTTTATCACCCAGCAAAATTTAATGTTGGATAAGCTGGTAGCTGAACGTACTGCTGAACTTACCAAACAAAAAAATGAATTACAGGAAACCGTAGCCTTGCTTCAAACCACGCAGCAGCAGCTGATCCAGTCGGAAAAGCTGGCCTCGCTGGGGGAGCTTACCGCTGGTATTGCCCATGAGATACAAAACCCGCTTAATTTTGTCAATAACTTTTCGGAAGTAAGTATGGAACTGGTGGATGAAATGGAAGAGGAACTGGCCAAAGGCGATAAAGAAGAAGCCCTTGCCATCGCTGCTGATATTAAACAAAACCTCGAAAAAATAATACACCACGGCAGGCGTGCCGATGGTATTGTAAAAGGGATGCTGCAACATAGCAGGGCAAGTAACGGCATTAAGGAACAGATAAATATCAACACCCTTGCCGATGAATATTTTCGCCTGGCCTACCATGGCCTAAGGGCGAAAGATAAATCGTTCAATGCCGAGCTGGCTACGCATTTTGACGATAAAATACCAACGGCAAGTATGATACCGCAGGATATTGGAAGGGTATTGCTTAACTTGTTTACCAATGCTTTTTACGCCGTACAGCAAAAACAAAAAACCATCGGCGCCGAATATAAGCCACTGGTTGAGGTAAGTACATCGGCTATTAAAGGGTTTATATTGATAAAAGTGAAAGATAATGGCACAGGTATCCCCGATGAGATTAAGGATAAAATACTGCAGCCATTTTTTACCACCAAGCCTACCGGTGAAGGCACTGGGCTCGGCTTGTCATTGAGTTATGATATAGTAGTTAAAGGCCACGGTGGCAGTATCGACATTGACACCAAAGAGGGGGAATACACAGAATTTACCATTAAATTACCTATATAAATTACGATCAGATGCATAAAATTTTAGTAGTTGATGATGAGGCCGACGTACAGTCGTTATTTGTACAACGTTTCCGTAAAGAAATAAAGAATGGCGAATTAGAATTTTCATTCGCCCTTTCGGGCGAGGATGCACTTGTGTTCCTCGAAAAGCATCATTCGGAGGTTATCCTGATCCTGTCGGATATCAACATGCCGGGGATGACAGGGATAGAACTGCTGTCGAGGATAAGGCAATCGTATGAAAAACCGCCCCCGGTTGTAATGATGATAACCGCATACGGCGATGACGAAAACCGGCACCAGGCTATGGAGCATGGGGCGGATGAGTTTTTGACAAAGCCGCTTGATTTTACTTTACTAAAAGATAAACTTCATACTTTTTTAGATTAACCCATGGCTAAGATTTTAGTAGTAGACGATGAGGCGGACCTGGAATTACTGATAAAACAAAAATTCCGCAAAAAGATCAGGGAAAATATATATGAGTTTGTTTTCGCACAAAACGGTGAAGAAGCGTTGACAAGGCTTGGCGAACACCCGGATATGGATATTATCCTGAGCGATATTAATATGCCTGTGATGGATGGGCTGGCATTATTAAGCCGGCTGCCCGATGCAAACCCCATAGTTAGGGCGGTAATGGTTTCGGCCTATGGCGACATGCAAAACATACGTACCGCGATGAACCGCGGCGCTTTTGATTTTGTGGTTAAACCGGTTGATTTTGAGGACCTGGACCTTACGATGGAAAAAACCGTAAACCATGTAAACCAGGTGCGCGAAACTATAAAAATGATAAAGGAAAATAACATACTTAAAATGTATGTTGATGAGAACGTGCTTAATTTTATGACCCACAAGGAATTTGAAAATGACCTGGTGGCAAATGAAGTATTGGAAGCCACAGTGATGTTTGTTGACATATGCGGGTTTACCGCCATGACTGAGAATGTACCTGCAAATACGGTTGTGAATATTATTAACGGCCTGTTTGATAAAATAGTTAAAGAGGTTATTACCCAACAAGGCCACGTTGATAAATTTATGGGCGATGCCGTGATGGCCGTTTTCAGGGGGAAATTTCATCTTGACAGGGCTATCGATGCCGCGCTGGCCATTAAAGAACAACTTAAAACGGTAGAGGAAATTGTATCGGGCGATAAGATATTCAGGCCGCAGGTTTCTATTGGTATCAACTCGGGCGAAATGGTATCGGGCAATATTGGTTCGGCATCATTAAGGCGCCTGGATTATACCGTGATAGGCGACACCGTTAACCTTGCCCAAAGGCTGCAATCAACCGCAAAAGCCGACCAAATTGTTATCAGCGAAGAAGTTTATGAGCAGGTAAAAGAATCTTTCCATTGCGTAAAAATTGGCGAAGTGGTGTTGAAAAACAAAGCCAAACCGGTAGTAATTTATGAGGTAATGGAATAAAAAGCGAAAAGCTGAAAGACCAAAGCTTAAAGCAAGAGCCACATTACTTTTAGCTTTTTGCTTTCGGCTTTCAGCCTCAATGCCTTGCCCGTTTTTTCAAAACGCCGCCGGCGGCTTCTTTTATGGTGCTGGTAAACATAAACGCTTTAGGGTCTATACTGTAAACAATATTTCTGAGGCGCCTTACTTCAAGACGGGTTACTACGGTGAAAATAATATCCACCGGATGGTGCACATCAAAACTTTCTTTTAAGTAACCACGCTCGCCTTTGTAAATGGTAATTCCCCTGCCTAATTCTAAAACCAGTTTCTCCTTAATGATTTCGCTTTGGCCTGAAATTATGGTAAACCCTGTATATTCCTCCAGCCCCTCAATTACAAAGTTAATGGTGTGCGAGGCAGCATAATAGGTCATGATGGAATAAAGCGCCGTAGGTAGCCCAAGCTGGAAAGCGGCAACCGAAAAGATGATGACGTTTATACCTAATATAATTTCACTTACCGTAAAACTGCTCCGTTTAAGGGTAAATAAAGCCAATACTTCAATGCCATCAAGTGCGCAGCCGCCGCGAATGGCCAGGCCTATGCCGGTACCCATAAAAACCCCACCAAAAATACTTACCAGTAACTTATCATTCGTAATTTGAGGGTATGGAATAAATTGCAGGCAGATGCCAACGCCGATGATAGCAGCCAGTGTTTTCCACGCAAACCTGCTGTTTACCTGGAAAATACCCATAATGATAAAGGGGATATTGGCCGGTATAATTACATAGGCTATCGGTATTTTATACAATTCGTGGATAAGCAACGATATCCCGGTTACACCACCGTCAAAAAAATTATTTGGAACAAGGAACCCTTTTAAAGCAAACCCGCAAATTAAAATACCGGCAATTATGTACCCAGTATCTTTTACGGCTGCAAAAGCAGGATGACTATTGGTTTTCATTGAAGACGTTGTTTAAAATTTTCGATTTTATCACCTCAATATAATGTTCCTTTTTGGGCTGGCGTAATTTAACCGAAGTTTTGGTGAAATAGCGATGGTTATCCATAAAATCAGCCTGTTGTATATTCCACTCATTTTCACCATTTACTAATTCTTCAGCTTGTAATTCGGTAAACAGCCTGTCGCTTAGTATAAAAAAATCATCCCGCCCAAGATAGTCCAGATCGGCGTCGCATAGCATTTGTTCCAATTGGTTTTTGGGCGATTGAGGCAGCCTTGTAGCCATTATCATGTCGCATATGCTTTCAATTTCCGTCGGCTGGTAGTCATGTTCAGGTAAATACCTCCGGACAATATTACATGAGGCTATTTCGTGCCCATCGCGGCCCGACAAAAAACCTGTATCGTGAAACAATGCTGCAGTAAGCAATAACCTTTTATCGTTTTCATCAATGCCTTCTTTAACGGCAATACTTTCAGCGGCGTGCACAACATCCATGGTATGGTCGATATTATGGTAAGACAAATGCAATGGCAGCTCTTTTTCCAGTTCGCCGAAAACGAGGTCTTTTAAATTCTTAAATGAGGTCAAGTTTAAATATTTGAATCGTTAAATATATTAAAGTTATTTTAAGAGTTAATAAGTTTGGGAAACTTCTGAATTTGACGACATTATTTGGTGCCATTTTTGTATATCGCATTTAATAATGGAACAACTGAACATATTCGGCAATGCAGCGCCAGCTATTAAACTGCCACCCGGCTTGATGGAATATTACCCCGGTATTTTCAGCAAGCAGGAAAGCCTTGATTTAATGCACACATTTATAAGAGATGTACCATGGCAGCAACGAACCGTAACCATGTATGGTAAATTGATAGTTACGCCAAGGCTTACCGCATGGTATGGCGATTCCGGGACGGGTTACACCTTTTCGGGGACAAAGTTTGATCCGCTACCGTGGACAAAAGAATTACAACAAATGCGCGAAACCGTGCAGGCCATCGCCGGTGCCGCTTTTAATAGTGTGCTGCTTAACTATTATCGTGACGGCAATGATTCAGTAGCCTGGCATAGCGATGATGAATATGAGCTTGGGATAAAGCCTGTAATAGCCTCTGTTAGTTTAGGACAGGAACGGCGGTTTGATGTGCGGAACAAAACAGATCATCAGCAAAAATATTCGGTTGACCTTGAAAACGGTTCGATTTTATTGATGAAAGGCGATATGCAGCATAATTGGGAACACAGGGTAGCGAAATCAACTAAGCCAATGAAGGAGCGGATAAATTTAACCTTCAGGGTGATACATAAATAGCTTAGTCACGCTTCCTTTTCATATGTTTTAATGTACGTCCTCCCTTTCCATTGAACAGGCGCCGGGAGGAATTGATAGCAAAGAAAAATTGTATTCGAAATAGCAGAAACAGGTGTATATATCCAAACAGCAATGTCAATTGGCAATTGTAACTGTCTGTAGCTTTTTACCAACAAGTAAACATCGCTGATCCATTTTAGAAGGAAAACACCGCCGGCAATTTTCCATTCAAAAAAATAACTGATCAACAGTGTAAGAGGCAGAAAAGCCCAAAGGCCAACCAAACCAATAACAAAACCTAAGGGCAGTTGAAAAGCCCCGGTAAACCATCTTTTTCGCTGGTGAAGCAGCAGTATAAAAGAAGAATGGGGTTTGGTATAGCCTAAAACGCTATGTTCAAATGCCGTTTTAAAGATAAAGCCATTTTTAAGTATGCTGCGAAAAAGCTCATAATCTTCAGTTATCGAAAAAGGGATATTTTCATAGCCGCCGCTTTTTAGGTAAGCTTCGGCGCTAACTGCCATATTATTTCCCATTGCGGTAACCGGCCTTCCGTTTTGCGCATTGTTATGGCCATGGGCAGTATAAAACAGCCATTCGGCATTTTGAAGCTGCGCAAAAAGTGATTTGCCTTCAACCACAGTTACCCCGGTAATAACCCCCACATTATTGGTAAAATATGATAACATTGCGTTAATCCAGGTGGGTTCTACAACCATATCCGCATCGGTTATAAAAAAGTATTCGCCTTTTGCTTTATGGGCCAGTTGGGCTAATACATTTGCCTTTCCGCGCAGATGCTTTAAAGGTTTTTCTATCTGCAGGGCATGGATATTCGGGTGTTCTTTTTCAAATGATGCAATAATTGCCGCGGTGCCGTCGTCCGATTGATCGTTCCCAACCCATATTTCAATCTTATCCGAAGGGTAGTCCTGTTTAATAAGTGCGGCAAGGCAGGCGGAAATGTTAGCTTCCTCGTTACGTGCAGCAATTAAAATTGAGACAAAAGGCAAAGGATTTAATCCCATCAGGATTTTTTAATATTATGGGATGAATTTAGCCATAAAAAAGAATTTCTAGGGCATTAATAATTATCAGCTAATGAGTAACGTCCGGATAACCGGCCAAACCTTTTCAGCAATAATTTTATAACCGGCAGCGTTGGGGTGGATGTGGTCGGGCAGGTTGAGATTGGCCTTCCCGGCAACACCATCCAGGAAAAAAGGAACCAGTGCGGTTTGATTTTTATTGGCCAATTGCTGATATACCCCGCGGAATTGAATAGCTGTTTGCGAATGTAAAAACTCGGGTATCTGCATGCCCATTAAAGCTATTTTTACGTTGGGATATTTGGTTTTTATCTTGCTGATAATTGCCTGTAAATTTTGGAGGGTAATTTGCGGGGGAATACTGCGAAGAATGTCGTTTATACCCAACTCAAGTACAAAGACGCTAATGGGCGGGGTTATCCAGTAGTCAAGCCTTTTAAGGCCGCCAGCCGATGTGTCACCACTCAAGCCTGCATTAATAACCCTATAATCAGGGTAGCCTATACTTATTTTTTGCCCGACGAGTGCCGGAAACGACTCTTCATCAGCATTAGGCAACCCGTAACCCGCGGTAAGGCTATCGCCAAAAAACAGGATGTTCTTCATAATTATTTTGACAGCTATATTTTTGACGTCTATGGTGAAACATCCCCACAAAAACGGAGCCATAAAAGGATATAAAACAAGGTGAGTTCGATTAGCTTTTATTCTTATATGCCATGCTCATAGGCCAGCCGCATGTACTTTTTTACCTCATCATTAATATCTTCTTTAAAGTACAGGCGTAAATGGTGGTTAAAATCATCGCTGCCGGGCACTGGCTTTATTTTGTTAAAACACAAATTATCGTCATAAGGCTGTTTAAACGGAAAAACAACATCCACAAAATTTTTACCCAGTTGAATAACATAAGCAAACCGTGTACGCGCAGCAAAAGAGATCATTGATTTTGTGGGATGCACTTTTACATCGCCGATTAGCTTATACTCGTTTACAAGATGGAAAAACAACTCAACGGTGTATTCGCTTTTCCCATTCAAAAAATCCGACAGTTCTTTATCATGGCACGAATGTACCTGGTTAGTATTTACAAATTCAAGGTTACAAACAAGGCAGGTCCACATGGTAGAAGGCTAAAGGTGAAAGGATAAAGGTAAAAGGTTTTTACGGATTTCTACCTTTCGCCTTTATCCTTTCACCTAAAAAATCATTCACTCCTCAAGCTCTCTTCGAGAGCCGTAGCTCATTCTGAGCGAAGGCTCTTTACCGGGTTTGCCAGTGCTGCTTTAATGCCCTGGTAGCTTACCGTTAACAGTGTAATAACCAAAGCGCCAATAGCTGCCAGCGCAAATATCCACCAGGATATATCCGAACGGTAGGTATAACCCTGCAACCAGTTATGCATAAAGTAATAAGAAAGAGGCGTTGCTATGATCAGCGAAATTACTACAAGCAACACGAAATCTTTCGATAACATACCCCACAAATTAAATACCGATGCGCCCAACACCTTGCGTACGCCTATTTCTTTTACACGCTGTTCGGCCATAAAGGAAGCCATGCCAAACAGCCCCAAACAACTGATGAAAATTGCAAGGCTCGCGAAAAAGCTGGCCAGCTTGCCGATACGCTCTTCGTTGCCGAATTTTTTGGCGTATTCCTGGTCGACAAATTGGTACTCGAAAGGCTGTGCCGGGTTGTAGGTTTTAAATACGCTGCCAATTTTATCCAATGCTTCTTTGGCACTTGCTTTTGGGTTTATTTTTAAAACCACAGTACTGTTAGCATCTTTATTAAGGAAATAAATAGTAGGCCGTATTTGTTCGTAGGGCGATCCTACAACCAAATCCTTTATAACGCCAATCACCTTGAACTGATTGCCATAATATTTAATATTGGCGCCCTCCAGGTTTTTAAATCCCATAAAATGTACAGCGGCTTCATTAATAATTACCGCCGACGAATCTGATATAAATGCAGGTGAAAAATCGCGCCCGTAAGTAAACTGCCAGCCAACGGTTTTTCCGTAATCATACGAAACATTGTCCTGCGGGAAATCAACACTAAGGTTAGGGTCTTTTCCCTGCCATTCAACTGCACTTGTACTTCCGGCATCTGCTATAGGCGGCGATCCTGATTCTGCCATGGATATTATTGCGCCTGATTTAAACAGGTCGGCTTTCACCGCTTCAAAATTCTTATGGATATCCGGGGTTACCGTATTGATATAAACCAACCCATCACGGCTATAGCCTACCGGTCGGTTTTTTGCGAATTGAATTTGCCGAAAAACAACGATGGTGCCGATGATAAGTGTTACCGAAACCGTAAACTGCAATACCACCAATACTTTACGCGGAATGGCCGCCAAATGCCCAACCCTGAACGAGCCTTTTAAAACTTTTATAGGTTTAAATGATGATAAATAAAATGCAGGGTAACTGCCAGTGATGAGGCTGGTTATTAATGTAAAACCGATACCCATTATCCAGAAGGCGGGATTGGCCCAGGGGATAAACATCTCCTTATCGGCCACCTCATTAAAAAATGGCAGGCTGATCCGCACGAGAAACAGCGAAATGGCAAATGCCAGCAGCACACAAAGCAATGATTCGCTGAAAAACTGGTAAACAAGCTGGCTGCGCAACGAGCCTATGGCTTTACGGATACCCACCTCCCTTGCACGTTTCTCAGACCTTGCGGTACTTAAATTCATAAAGTTTATACAAGCCAGCAGCAGCACAAAAAAGCCGATGATGCCAAATAACCAAACGTATTGTATCCGGCCACCGGTGTTTTTCCCATCTTTAAATTCATCATACAGGTGCCATTGGTCCATGCCCTGTAAAAAAAGCGCCGGTTTCTTTTTCGCAAGCACCGCGCTTACGTGGTGCAGCTTAACATCCCTTATTTTTAATGAAACGGCTGCCATATCTGCATTATCAGCCAGTTGAGCATATAACGAAACAAAATTGGGGCGCCACGGCTCACTCATTTTATCAAGCTGGTTAGTTGTAGCAAAAAGCGACCAGGGCGCCATAAAAGCCAGATCTGAAAAAGTAGAGTTTTTCGGCAGGTCTTCATAAACCCCGGCAACTTTAACGGTCATGTGGTCATCTATTTTCAATATTTTGCCTATCGGGTCAGCATTTCCGAAATAAGCATTGGCAGTTGAAGCTGTTATCAATACCGATGAAGGATCATTTAAAGCCCCCCTGCTGCCCTCAATCATTTTTAACGACAGCATTTCGGGCGCCTGTGGTTCAAAAAACGCACCCGATTTGGATAGTTTTTTATTATCCCATGCCAGTGTATGGGTATTTGTACCCGTGGACATCACTACATATTTAAGGTCTGCGCCATAGCTTTTGCGCAGTTCGGCCGCTAAAGGATAGGGTACTTGCTGCCATGTCTGTACCTCGCCGTTATTGGTTACGTTTTGCATCACCTGCGCAATCCGATCATGGTTTTTATGGTAACTGTCAAACGATACTTCGTCCCATATCCACAAACCGATCAGCATAACAACAGCCATACCCACAGCCAGGCCGCCAATGTTTATCAACGAGGAAAACTTATTCTTAATAAGGTTCCTCCATGCAATTTTGAAATAGTTCTTTATCATAGTTTTGAGTGATTACACCGATTTAATTTTTGATTGCACCGATTTTTTATGAGTCCATCGTACTGCCAACTGCTACTGCCACTACTTACTGCCTACTGAAAACGGCCAACTGCTTACTCACTTTTAAGGCTCTTCACCGGGTTAGCCATTGCCGCCCGGATGCTTTGGTAACTGATAGTTATTGCAGCAAGTAAAAAGGCCGTAACCACAGGTACAATAAAATACCATACATCAAAATGGATGCGGAATTTGTAACCTTCGAGCCATTTGTTGCTGCCCCAATATGCTAAGGGGAAGGCTATCGCCGCCGCGATGGCGATCAGGCCGATAAAATCCCTTGAGATCAGTAATAATATATTTGCCACCGATGCGCCCAATACTTTACGGATGCCGATTTCTTTGATGCGCTGTGTTATAGTAATGAGTGTTAGCCCAAACAGGCCCATACAGGCGACAAAAACAGCAAAACCCGAAAACAGGGTAAAAACCTGGCCGAAATGCTGCTCGGCTTTATATTGCTGGTTGAAAAAGTCATCTAAAAAGAAATATTCAAATGCCGATTCGGGGAAAATGCTTTTATAGGTTTTTTCAATTTGTGCGATGGTTTGGGAAATATTATTGCTGCTTAACTTCAGTTCGTAATCAGCTGCGCTGTTGGCGTCGCTCAAACGGAAAATGATGGGGGTAAAATCGTCTTTTAATGAAAGCTGGTGAAAATTTTGTATCACGCCTACAATTTCATTTTGATATAGCCTGCCCCTGCCGTTACGGGTTTCCACCAATTTGCCGATGGCATCCTGCGGGTTCTTAAACCCTAAAGAAGTAACAGCCGCTTCGTTAAGCATCATGGGCGCGTTTTTTGTCGCCCAGGCATTTGCCGAAAAATTATTTCCGGCAACAATTTTTATTTTAAACTGGTCAATAAAGCTGCCCCCGATCTCGAACGTTGATAGCCGCAGGCTTTTTTCATCCGCAGTTTGGGCATGGCTGGTGTACGCCATGGTGTAATCAATAACTTGCCCCGGTATGCTTGACGAAAGGCTTATGCCCTGCACATGCGGGTTTCGGGCTGCTTCAGTTCTGAAAACACTATCTTTCACCTGGTACTGCGCATTATCGGCATCGGTAGCCCTCACATTCTGCGGGAATACAACAACAAGGGTTTGTTTCATATCCATCCCCTTGTTCTCGCTTTTCATATAATTTACCTGGCGGTAAACTACCAGGGTGCCTATCATAAAAGCTATAGTTGCGGCAAACTGGAAAACAACCAGCGCTTTTCTGAGTGTGATGCTTTGCGCCGAATTCATGAACTTCCCTTTTAGCACCTGCACAGGTTTATAGCTTGAAAGCACCAAAGCCGGGTATATGGCAGATAACAGGATACCCAATGCCAATAGCGCTATAAACGCTAATAAAAACGAAACATCTTTCCATAACGTGAAGCTGATCGGTACCCCGCAAAGCCTGCTGAACCAGGGCATAGTAACTAATACAATGAAAATAGCCGCCGCCAAACTGATCAAATTAACCAGCAGCGACTCAAAAAGAAACTGCTTTATCAATTGCGAACGCTGTGAGCCTAATACTTTGCGGATGCCAACTTCCTTTGCCCTTTCAATTACTTTGGCGGTAGAAAGGTTGAGGTAGTTAACATAGGCAATTATCAATATGAGCACTGCAATTAGGCCGAGGTACCAAACCATATTACCATTGCCGCCGGGGCTTATCTCATCTGTTAAATTGGAGTACAGGTGTATGTCGCGTAGCGGTTGCAGCGTGAGGGATATATTGCTTAAATTGCTCTTTCCCTGCGTCGGGCTGTCATTATTTGCTTTGCTTACTTCACTGATACCGCTTTTTAAAAATGCAGCTAATTTTGCTTCGAAAGCTTTTTGGCTTGTGCCCGGCGCCAATGAAATATAGGTATAACTATCCGGGTAACTCCAGTTGCCCTGCTTCTGATCGCCTGAAAACACAAAATCAAATTGCAACTGCGAGTTTGCCGGTACATCCTTACATACGCCCGTAACGGTAGCGGTGGTATTTGTGCCCGAGTTCTGTTCCTGCAAATTAATGGTTTTGCCAATGGCATCCTGGTTAGGGAAGTATTTTTTGGCCATTGTTTCGGTGATGACAACCGTATTCGGCGCACTTAATGCACCCGGCGTTCCCTCTGTCATCGGGAACGAAAAAAGCTTTAAAAAAGAAGCATCCGCGCCGTAAATACTTTTTTCGTTAAAAGCTGTGACTGTACCGTTTGGCTGCCTAACGGACATCAGGCCTTCCATCTTTACAATCCTCGTCATTTGCTGCACTTCGGGAAACTGCGACTGTATAGCAGAGCCCACGGCAGAATATGTCCTCGGCAAATTCTCGATCAAGTTTCCCTGGCTATAATTCTGGTGTTTGATACGATAAATGTGATCAGCGTTTTTGTGGAAGTTATCAAAGCTCCGCTCGAAGCTGATGTATTGAACTATCAACAAACAAGCCGCCATCCCAATGGCAAGCCCAAGGATGTTAACCATAGAAAACACCTTTTGGCGTACTAAAATGCGCCACGCGATTTTGAAATATATTTGTATCATTAATTATTGATTTACTGAATTATTGAATTATCGAATTATTGATTTTTAGATGCTAACTGCCTACTGCAAACTGCTACTACTTACTCCATCTTCAAACTTTTCACCGGGTTAACTACTGCTGCTTTAATTGCCTGGTAACCTATGGTTATTAAAGTTAACACTATTGTTGATGCGGCGGCTACAATATACAAACCGGGGCCTGTATTTATGCGGTAAGCAAAGCTTTGCAGCCATTGGTTTGTTAGCCACCATGCTATCGGGAAAGCTACCAGCATGGCTATTATTACCAGCTTCAAAAAATCTTTTGACAGCATTATAACCATGTTGCTTACCGTAGCGCCCACAACCTTGCGGATGCCGATTTCTTTTTGCCTTTTGGTGGCAGTAAAAGCCGCCAGGCCAAATAATCCTAAACAGGAAATCAATATGGCAAGCCCCGCAAAAAATCGCGATAAAGTTGCCACCCTTTGCTCTGATGCATACAGCGCCTGGTAATCTTCATCCAGAAAACGGTATTCAAATGACATACCGGGGTTATATTCATGATAAAGTGTTTCGAGCCGGGCAATGATTTCCTTCTCAGTCCCCGCTTTTATTTTAACCATAATTTTGGAGGCGCGGTTGCTAAAGGTAAAATCGAAAAAACATGGCTTTAAACTTTCGTATAACGACTCATAGTGAAAGTTTTTAGTAACGCCTATGATCTCCCTGTCTTCGCCCCAAATATGTACCGTTTTTCCGACAGGGTTTTTCAGGCTCATGCTTTCAACCGCTGCTTCATTTAAAATTATCTTCGACTTTTCGTTGGAGTACTGCATAGAAAACGGCCGGCCTTCTTTCATTTTTATGCCAAGGGTCTCGATAAAACCATAGCCGGCAGCTATATCGGTAAAATTAATGGTGGTGCCCGGCGTTTCTCCCGGCCAGGTAAGGTCGGTAGTGCCCCCGTGTCGATTGGTGATGTTATGCCTGAAATTGGCTGCGTTTACAACACCCGGTACATTTTTTACCGCAACCAGCAAGCTTTCCAACTCTTTTTCGTATTTGCCGCCTGGTTTGTAATCGTCCTTATTGTCCGATACTAAGCCGCCTTTCTCAAAATAAAGAATGTTATCGCGGTTATAGCCCAGGTCTTTTGTTTGTATCAATTGCATTTGCTGGTAAACAACCAGCACTGATACAATAAAAATGGCCGAAAGCGAAAATTGAAATATCACCAGGCCCTTTCGTAGCCATGTGTTGCCGGCATTGCCGGTAACGTTGCCCTTTAATACGCTAACCGGGTTAAAGCCCGAAATGTATAAGGCAGGGTAACTGCCCGATAACAGGCCTGTAAATAAAACGATGGCAAGCATAGCCAAAATAAGGCTGGAATTGAATTGCAGCTCCATTTGTTTGCCCGTAATTTGATTAAATTGGGGCAACAGCAGGCTAACCAGTAAAATGGCAATGCCAAGCGCCAAAAACGTCATCAGGAGCGATTCACCAAGATATTGGGCGATAAGTATCGACCTATCGGCGCCCATTATTTTTTTTATGCCTGCTTCCTTTAACCGCGTGGATGCTTTTGCAGTAGAAAGGTTCATGAAATTGATGCAGGCCATCACCAAAATAAAAATAGCAATGATGGAAAAAAGCTTTACATATTCGATCCTTCCGCCGGATACCACACCATTTTTATAATTCCCATACAGGTATTTGTCGCCATATTTTTGGACGAACAGGGTTGTTTTTGAATCCTTTTTTTTACCTGCTATGAAGCCTTCAATTTTACGGTTAAAGCCGTCAACGTTTGTACCTTTTTTTAATACGAGGTAGGTATCAGGGTCGCTATTGCCCCAATCGGTTAGTTTTGGGTTTTTTTGCAGGAAAAGGTCATAGCTGAAAATAACATCGAACTTATCCAGCGCATTGGTGGGCGGTTTTTGAAAGACGCCGGTAACAGTGTATAACCCGTTAAAGCCCGCCTGGTTAAAGTCAATATTCCTGCCAATAACATTATCGGTAGTATGAAACAATCTTTCCGCAGTTTCATCAGATATCATGATGGCATTTGTGTTTGCAAGCGCCTGGCTTTTGTCGCCTTTTATAACTTTATAGGAGAATACATTAAAAAGATCTTTGCCTGCAAATAAACTTGTTGCTTCCAAATGCGTATCGCCAACTGTTAAAGTACCCTTATCGCTGGTTAGCCCGCCCGGGTGGATGGTCGATACCGCATACTCAACTTCCGGCATTTCTTCCTTTAAAGCTTTTGCCAGCAAGCCGGGGGTGTTTTCGCCAGTTTGGATCCCATCAGGCGATGGCCCGTTTTCCATTACCTGGTAAAGCTGACCATCATTTTGGTTAAACCTGCCAACTTGCAGTTCGCTGTTTACCCACAGGTAAATTAATAGTGTACAAGCCAGACCTACCGACAGGCCAAGCAGGTTCAGGATGGTAAAGCGGCGGTCTTTTAAAAAGCTGCGCCAGGCTATTTTAATATTTATCATGGTAAATCAATTAATGAATTAGTGATTTTTTTAACTGCCTACATCCTACTCTGATTTAAGGCTTTTCACCGGGTTGGCCAATGCTGCTTTGATGCCCTGGTAACTTACCGTTAATAAAGTAATTACTATAGCCCCTGCCCCGGTTGCTACAAATATCCACCAGGTCATGTTAGATCGGTACGTGTAATTTTGAAGCCATCCACGCATAAAATAGGATGAAACCGGGGTGGCTATTAGTAATGATATTATGATCAGCGCCACAAAATCTTTAGACATTAATTGCCAAAGGTTAAATACAGAAGCGCCCAGCACCTTACGCACACCTATCTCTTTTGTCCGCTGTTCTGCCATATACGAGGCCATACCAAACAAGCCCAGGCAGCTGATGAAAATTGCCAATATGGCAAATGAACTTGCCAGTTTTCCAATTCGCTCCTCGCTGCTGAATTTTTTAGCATACTCTTCACCAGCAAACTGGTAGTCAAAAAGTACACCCGGCGCGTATTTTTTGTAAATTGTTTCGATGGCGCTGATCCCTTTGGCCGCGCTGGCTTTTGGGTTGATCCGGATGTTTAGCGGGCCAGCATCGGTAGTGATGTAAAAAATGGTTGGCTTAATCGGTTCATAAGGCGATTCAACTATCATGTCTTTTGCGACGCCGGTTACTGTGTAAGGTTTATCATCCCACCTTACGATCTGGCCAACCGGGTTTTTAAGCCCCATATATTTTACGGCCACCTCATTTAATATAATATCGTTTAAAACTGAGGGACTTTTGTTTGAAAAGTCAATACCCTCCCTGAATTGCCACCCGATAGTTTTCCCATATTCGGGGGTTATCGCAAACGTGGCAAACTCCTCTTTCATATTGGGGTCCTTGCCTTGCCAGTTAAAACCGCTGCTGGTTCGGCTACCTTTGGTTACCTGGTTGCCCGACTCCGCTACTTGCGAGATCAACCCAGTTTGAAGCAAGTCGTTTTTGAAGGCTTCAAAATGATTGTGAATATCTGCTGTATAGGGCCTTACAATAACCAGCCCGTCACGGCTATAGCCGATAGGCCGGCTTTTTGCAAATTGCACCTGGCGGAAGACGATGATCGTCCCGATGATCATGGTTATTGAAAACGTAAATTGAACAACTACCAGGGCCTTACGCGGTATGCCCGCCCATTTACCGGCCTGAATTGCGCCCTTTAATACTTTTACCGGTTTAAAAGACGATAGATAAAATGCCGGGTAGCTGCCGGCAAACAGGCCGCATAGTATGGCGAAGCCTACTCCCAGAACCCAAAACAAAGGTTCCGTCCACAAAATGGACATTTGCTTACCCGCCAGTTCATTGAAAAATGGAGTTAAAAGCTGGGTGATAAACAGTGAAAGGCCAAAAGCCAATATGGCCATTAATAGTGATTCGCCTAAAAATTGCGCTATAAGCTGGCTGCGCATGGAGCCCATCACCTTCCTTATCCCTACTTCTTTAGCACGTTTTTCTGAGCGGGCTGTGCTTAGGTTCATGAAATTTATGCAGGCGAGCATCAGTATAAAAATACCTGTTATACTAAAGAGCCAAACATATTTAATATCTCCGCCGGTATTTACTCCGTTTTTGAATTCTGAGTACAAATGCCAGCGGCTCATAGGGTATAGAAACACGTCCGGTTTCGACTTTTTGCCGCCAGCGTCAAGGTTGTTGGATTTCACCTGCCTGATCTTTGCGGAAACCGAAGCCATATCTGCTGACGCGGAAAGCTGAACAAAAATCTGGACGAAATTGTGATTCCAGTCGCCGGCAGATTGTTTTACGTCATCGGTGTTTGCATATGCTTGCCAGGATGCTATGAACAATACGTTACTGAATGTAGTACTTGCAGGAAGGTCTTCATATACGCCCGACACTTTAAAGTTCTGGTCGTCTAATCTCAGGGCTTTGTTGACAGGGTCGGCGTTACCAAAAATTGCTTTAGCGACCGATTGAGAAAGAATAATCGCCGTAGGATCTGTCAACGCCGACCGTGTACCCTTTAGCATTTTTAAAGTCAGCATCTCTGGTGCGCCTGATTCCATGAAATTCCCTTGCACCGATATGCTTTTATCCTTAAACGTAAGTTGATGCGGATTGGTCCACGAAGAGAGTACTACCTGTTTAAAATTGTCGCCGTAAAGCTGCCGAAGCTGAACCGCTACCGGTATGGGCATTGCTTTAAGACTGGTAGTTTCACCATTCAGCGTTTGGTTTTGCATCACTCTCGCTATACTATCATAGTTTTTATGGTATTTATCAAAGGACAATTCATCCAAAATCCACAAACCTATCAGCATAGCCACAGCCATCCCCACAGAAAGCCCGGTAATATTGATAAACGAATGCGCTTTGTTTTTCAACAAACTGCGCCAGGCGATTTTTAAATAATTCTTTATCATGCGAAAATCAATTAAGCCCCCTCTAAATCTCCCCCGGTAGGGGAGACTTTTAAACTTTCTTTAATTCATAACAGTATTCCCTTGATCATTCTAAATCATGCTTCTTAAAGTCCTCCCCTACTGGGGGAGGATTTAGGTGGGGGCTTGCTTACTCACTCTTCAAACTCTCCACGGGGTTTGCTAAAGCTGCTCTTATCGCCTTGTATCCTACTGTCGCCCAGGCAATGGACACTGAAGCCAATATTGCCAACAGGAAAATATCGGGACCAATAGTTATTTTGTAAACATAACCCTGTAAAAACCATTTGTTCATACCAAACCATGCCATCGGCGCCGAAATAACAAATGCGATGATGATAAGCAGCGTAAACTCTTTTGAGAACAGGTACACGATATTGCCCACCGAAGCGCCCAGTGTTTTGCGTATGCCTACCTCTTTGATGCGCTGCACCACCATGAAAGAAATGAGCCCGTACAAACCCAAACAGGAAATAAAAATGGCGATACCGGCAAATATTTTATACAGTTGCGAAAGACGGTCTTCTGTTTGGTAAAAGCCGGCTATTTTTTTATCAAGAAACTGGTACTCGTATATACCATCGGGGAAAGTATTGTTCCACGATCTTTCAATGCCGGCAAGCGTTTGATGTATATTTTGCGGTGCGATTTTGATGTTTATTCTTTGATAAACAGCATTCCACGAACCCATTAGCACAGGGGGGATAGCGTCTTTAAGCGACCGTACATTGAAATCCTTTATTACCCCTACGATCTGAAAATTTCTATGGGGATCATTCCACAATTTAATGTACTTACCAATTGCTTTTTCAGGGTTGTTAACGCCCAGTTTGGCCAGTAGGGTTTGATTTACCACCCAGCCGGTAACTGTATCGCTTTTTTTGTAGGGGCCGCCGGCTACAAACTTCAGTCCGTATAATTTAAAATAATTGGCGTCGGCCCATTTTAAGGATGCGTTAAATTTAGTTGTTTGCGGGGCGCCATCGAATTTAAAATCGCTTCCCCAGCCGTTATTGTCAGATGGGCTTGCAAAGCTGTAGCTTACCTGCTGTACACCCGGTTGCTGCAACAGCTCATCACGCAGCGTATTCAGTTTTGTGCGGCTAAGACTGTCACCTGGGAACGACACATTAACAATTGCGTCTTTATTAAACCCTAATGATTTATTGTGAAAATATTGCATTTGGTAAACCACCACCAGTGTACCGATAACCAGCACCTGCGCTATGCAGAACTGGAAAACCACCAGCACCTGCCGCAGGGAAATGCCGGTTGCCTTGCGCGACATCACTTTGTTTTTAAGCGCGTTAATAGGATTAAACCCGGATATTACAGCTGCCGGATAAAGGCCCGAAAGCAGTGTTACCAATATGATAATAACCGTTAAAAACAGCCACAAAACGGGTTGGGATAAAAAGGCGCTGCTTAGTTTTATAGCGAGCAGGTCGTTTAAAAAAGGGAGCGCAATTTGCGCCAGGCCAACGGCCAGCACTACTGCAAAAAGCGTGATGATAAATGTTTCCGTAATAAACTGCAGAGCCAGCTGGTTGCGGTTACTTCCCAACACTTTACGGATGCCCACCTCTTTTGAATGGTTTACGGCCTGCGCAGTAGCAAGGTTGATAAAGTTAACGCAGGCAATAACGAGCAGGAAAAGCCCGATGAGGCTGATCACGTTTATTAATTGTTTACTGAAGCTGCCGCCGCCATAAACGCCGGTTTCAGTACTATAATGCATGTCGGCCAAACGTTGAAGGGTGAAAACCTGCGAAGTATTATAAGGCGCGGGCTTGCGGCGTTTGGCCATGGCTACTAAATCAGCATTAAATTTGCTTACTGTAATATTATCAGGTAAAACCACAAAGCAGCTGTTATCGCCAAAAGTACTTACCCAGTCTTTCAGGTTACCGTAATTATCAGAGCCGGGTTGGCGGTCGGTAGCAAACGAAATTAGTAGCCGTATCGGGAAATCGGTATTAGCCGGCGAGTTTTTTACAATGCCCGTTACTTTCAGCTCGGTTTTATTTTCGTACCGTACAATTTTGCCCATCGCCTTATGCCAGTCGCCGAAAAATAGGTTTGCCTCATCTTCCGACAGCACAACGGTATTTGGTTCGGCCAGGGCCGTTTTCTTATCACCTGCCAGCCAGCCAAAATTAAAAATGCTGTAAAACTGTGGCTCACAATAATAGGCTAAATCTTCCTTAAACTTCTTTTTGGAGCCATCAGCATTCTGAATCGAATAATGGGAGCCATCATTTTGAAGGATTTCCGCCACTTGCTTCAATTCCGGGAAATCAATCCTCAATCCTTCGGCAATCGGCAACGGCATACCGCTTTCCAGGTGGTTGCCGTCAGGGTCTTTTGAAAGGGTGCATACCCTATAAATGTGGTCTTTATTAGCGTGAAAATTATCAAAGCTCGTCTCATACTGAACAACCAGGAAGATCAGCAGGCAAGCCGCTATTCCAATTGATAATCCGGCCACATTAATTGCAGCATAACTTTTGTTCCTGAGCAAACTGCGCCATGCAGTTTTAAAATAGTTCTTTATCATAAAATCAATTATTGAATTATTGAATTATTGAATTATTGAATTATTGAATTATTGAATTATTGAATTATTGAATTATTTCATTTACACACTAATTTTTTTCTTCCTTCCGACTTCGGACTTTCGACTTAAGACTTTCCTCTACTCTTCCTTCAAATACCTTGTAGGGTTTGATGTGTTTGCTTTGTAAATATGCCAGGCAACGCTGGCTACAGTCATTAAAATCAGGCTTACAAATGATAAAATAAGCGGCGTAAATGACACGCTTGTTTCGGATTCGATAACCTTGAATAGCACCCCGGTTAGCCAGTATGAAATTGGCAGGCCAAAAAGAAACGCAAAGCCCATGGCAAATAAAAACTCCTTATTAATGATGAAAATAATGTTCCCCAAACCTGCGCCAAGTACTTTTCTAACGCTTATCTCCTTCATCTTTTTGCCCAGTATCAGCAACGCGAGCCCGAAAATACCTGAGATGGAAATAATGATCATGATGAAAGAAACCGCGCTCATCACCATGGAAATCTCCCTGAAACCATCGAAATAGCCATCGAATACGCTATCCTGGTAATGATATTCGAAGGGTAGATCGGGGTTAACTTTTTTCCATATTTTTTCAATACCGGTATGGGCGGCCGTAAATAAGCCGGGTGATGTTTTTACATACACGTAATTTACATCTGTAGCTTTACAACCCAATATGAGCAAAGGGGCCACAGCCGAATGAAAATCTTCGAAATGAAAATCGTTTACTTCGCCTACTATTTTGTATTGATGGTTTTGGTATTCAATATTTTTGCCAAGCCCTGTGGCCCAGCGCATTTGTTTTAAAAATGCCTGGTTAACTAAAACGGCATCTGTTTCATCAGTTTTAAATTGCTCGTTTAAGTCGCGGCCTTTAGTTATGCTGATCCCCATCTTACCGGCAAAACCCGGCAAAGCGTCCATACTCTGTACTGTTTGGTCTTTACCATCGGCTTTAACTACCAATTGTTTGGTATAATAACCAAGCGCCTGGTTGCCGCCGGTAACCGATTTCACAGCGCTGCTGTGAAGCAGTGCATCCCTGAAGGTTTCAAATTTTGTTGTTTTATCAAGCGTTACCACTACCGTATTTGCAGGCTGGTAGCCCCAGGGCTTTGCTTTTATATTTTTTGTTTCCTGCGAAAAGGCTATTGCTATTGAAATTGCCAAAAAGGTGAGGAAAAACTGAAAGCCAAGCAACGCCTTGCGGAAACGGTTTTTGCTGCCCATTTTGCTGGTGCCCTTCATAATATTTACGGGCTTAAACGCCGATATATAAAATGATGGATAAGCTGCGCCGCTTATTGCTGATACTATAATTAACATTGCTAATGCTACCCAAGTACGGTAGTTCGAAAACAATTGTTGTCCCAATTCAACGTTGGCTATTTGGTGGAACCAGGGGATAAAAATGTATTTTGCCAAAAGCAGCCCTATGCCAACCGCTATGGTACACAGGATGAGGTTCTCTAAAATAAACTGGAAAATTATCTGCTTGCGGCTGCTGCCCATCACTTTGCGAACACCTATCTCTTTTAACCGGGTTGAAGCGGAGGCGATGGCGATATTCATGTAATTAAAATAAACCAGCAGCAACAATGCCAGGGCAATAACCACCAGCATAATATAACCCGCCATGTCCGTTGAGTTAAAACGGTTGTTGTTTACCTGGTTGGAGTGGAAACACATGGTATTTAACGGCTGAAAATGAAAGGCAACTATCTTACTATCAGCATTTACTGCATTATAAAGCTGTAAATACTTTTTACTTTGCGCCATTACCGGCACCAGGGCGGCACTGTTATCCGCTTCAATAAAAGTTATATCGGCGCCCTGCGACCAATCGCCCGCTTTATCCATCCCTAAAGAGGCCATTTTGCCGCGGGGCACCAGGCATGAGAAATACCAGGATGATTCAATAGGCATCTTATCAAAAACCCCTTTAACTGTAAAATTTGCAACAGTTTCCACCCCGTTATTATTAAACCGTACATTCACATTTTTACCAATAGGGTTTAATTTTCCGAAAAGCTTTTCGGAAAGCTGGTCGGTCAACACTATGCCATCCTGATCGGTGAAGGTTGCTGCATTTCCCCATTTAACAGGGAAATCAAACATCTTATAAAAGGCATTATCAACAAAGGTGACATTCTCCCTAAAAACGTTGTCGCCCTGTTTTATGATGACACCTGTGTAATTCACCCTGGTCACATTTTTTATTTGCGGAAAATCGTTCTTAAGCATGGGACCCATCGGTGCCGGCGAATTGCCCCAGAATTGGCGGTTGCCATCTTTTTCAGACACCTGTTCAACCACAAAAAGCTTATTGAGCTTATGATGGAAGTTATCCAAATGCATAGACCAGTCAAAAAATTCAAAAACTACCATACAGCAGCCAACGGCCAATGCAAGCCCCAAAATGTTTATCGATGACGATAATTTATTTTTTGTAAGGCTCCGTAAGCCTAATTTGAAATAGTTTTTTATCATGGAGGGGATCAATTATTGAATTAGTGAATTATTGAATTAAAACAACTGTCTTTTTAAACTGCAAACTGCTACTGCCAACTGCTACTCTGTTTTCAAACTCTTCACAGGGTTTGCCAGCGCGGCTTTTATACTTTGATAACTAACCGTTAAAAGCGTTAATAGCATTGCGCCGACTGCCGCTAACGCAAATACCCACCATGCAATTTCGGTGCGGTAATCGTATCCCTGTAGCCACTTGTGCATAAAATACCAGGATATCGGCGTAGCGATAAGCAGTGAAATAATAATAAGCACTACAAAGTCTTTTGAAAGTAATTGCCATAAGTTAAATACTGTTGCGCCTAAAACTTTGCGTACGCCTATCTCTTTTGTGCGTTGCTCTGCCATAAAACTGGCCATACCGAACAAACCAAGGCAGCTTATAAATATAGCCAGGCCGGCAAAGCTGCTTGCCAGTTTGCCTATGCGCTCCTCGTTATCAAACTTTTTGGCATATTCTTCATCAACAAACTGATAGTTTAAAGTTGTTGAGGGGTCGTATTTTTTAAATATAGCCCTGATCTTATCTATTGCATCATGGGCGCTTACCTGCGGGCTGATTTTTATATTAACATTACTCATTCCATTATAGGGCCTTGCCAGGTAGAAAAAGGTTTGCGGTGCTGTGGCATAGGCAGATTGGTTCACCATATCTTTTACCACACCTATAATTTTGTATTTACCATTGCCTATCCATTCTACTGTTTCACCGATGGGATGTTTCAACCCCATAAATTTCACCGCTGCTTCATTGATGATAAAACCTGATGAGTCTGATAAAAAGGCAGAATTAAAATCTCTGCCGTCTTTAATGTTCCAGCCCACAGTCTTTCCGAAGTCGGAAGTAATTGCCATGCTTGTAAACTGCTCCTGCACCGCCGGGTCTTTCCCGGGCCAGTTGAAACCGCCATTGGATATGTACATCGAGGTTACCGGATTTTCTGATTCAGACACGTTTGTTACTGCCCCGCTGGCAAGCAGGTCGTTTTTTAACGACTGGTATTGCTTATTGATATCGGTTGTTTGAAGGGTTATATTGACCAGGTTATTACGGCTATAGCCTGCCGGACGGTTTTTAGCAAACTGCACTTGCTGAAAAACGATGATAGTCCCGATTATCAATACTACCGAAACAGCAAATTGCACCACCACCAATATTTTGCGCGGGATAGCAGCCAAACGGCCTACCCTGAATGCCCCTTTTAATACTTTAACCGGCCGGAAGGACGATAAATATAAAGCAGGATAGCTGCCTGCTATCAGTCCGGTGAATAAAGTGAACGCTATCCCCATCAGCCAAAATAAAGGGCTACTCCATAAAACGATCATTTTTTTTCCGGCGATATCATTAAATACAGGTAACGACAATTGCACAAAAAGCAGGCCCAGCATAAACGCGCAGACAGCAATCAAAATTGATTCACTATAGAATTGTGCGATCAACTGGCTGCGAACAGAACCGATGGCCTTGCGGATACCAACCTCCCTGGCCCTTTTCTCGGACCGTGCAGTGCTCAGGTTCATAAAGTTGATACATGCAAGCAGCAATACAAAAATGCCAATAGTACCAAAAAGCCAAACGTATTGAATGCGCCCCCCGGTATTTACACCATTTTTAAACTCGTCATGCAAGTACCAACGATTCATTGGATACAGAAAAAGCGCCGATTTATAGCGGGCATCAGAATTATGCATACTTGTCAATGCGTTTAGCTTTACGTTTTTTATTTTGGCCGAAACCGTCGTCATATCGGCATTGTCGTTTATCTGTACAAATGTTTGGAACCATCCAGCGCCCCACGGGTTATTAAACCGGGTGGCATAGTGTTCGCTTGTTGCCAGCATTTGCCAGGGGGCAATGAAAGTAAGGTCGCCAAATGATGAATTTACGGGCAGGTCTTCATAAACGCCGGTAACTTTGGCATTCAGTTTTTTATCGATAACAATTACTTTGTTTATTGGGTCGGTATTGCCAAAAACTGCGTTTGCGGTTGTTTTGGATAGCAATATAGTTGTAGGGTCATTTAAACTTTCGGCAGTGCCTTTAAGCATTTTTATGGAGAGCATATCGGTAATTGCCGGCTCCATATAATAGCCTTTTTGGGAGGTGGTTTTGTTGTTGTAAGTTATTATATGGTCGCCCCCGAAAGATGAAATAATTACATGTTTAAAATAATTGCCATAGGTATTGCGCAGCGCAGGCGCCAATGGCAAAGCCGATGAGCCATAGCTTTGTACTTCGTTATTTACCCAGGAGTTGTCCATCACCACGGCTATACGCTTAGCATTTTTATACCCTGTATCGTATGACAGTTCGTCCCATATCCATAAACCTATCAGCATGGCCACGGCCATACCCACAGCAAGCCCGCCGATATTTATCAGCGACGAAAACTTATTTTTAATAAGGTTTCTCCAGGCGATTTTTAAATAGTTTTTTATCATAGTTAGTTCAATTGTTCATTAGTTCACTTGTCTGAACCCGGATTAAGCTGATTAGCTGATTAATATGAAACTTCCCTTCCGTGAAATCATATAAATCAGCTTAATCCAGGTTCAGACACCTACTCACTTTTCAAACTCTTCACCGGGTTCATCAAGGCTGCTTTTATCGATTGAAAACTCACCGTGATCAGCGCAATTAATATTGCGGCCAGGCCTGCTGTAACAAATATCCACCACTGCACCTGCATAGATGCGTGGTAGGCAAACCCCTGCAGCCACTTGTTCATGGCCCACCATGCTATTGGTGATGCTATCAGGATAGCCAGGGTCACCAGTTTTACAAAATCAAACGACAAAAGTGTGGTGATACCGCTTACACTTGCGCCCAATACTTTGCGTATGCCTATCTCCCTGCTGCGCTGCTCAGCCATAAATGCCGACAGGGCAAACAAACCTAAACAGGCAATGACAATAGCCAATATGGCAAACGTGGTGAAAATATGGCCCATGCGCTGTACATCGGCATACATGTTGGCAAAGCTTTCGTCCATAAAGGTGTAACGGATGGGCTGATCAGGTGCAAATTGTTTCCAGGTTGCGGTGATGGATTGCAGGGTGTTTTTTATATCAGCCCCTTTAATCTTAATGCTAACCAACGATGGGCTCAGGCTGAAATGGAGCGCAAGCGGAGCGATCATGTTATGCATGGAATCGAAATTAAAATCCTGCACAACACCGATCACGGTGAATGTATTGCCGTTGGTGATCAGCTTGCCAATTGGGTTTTTAAGATTGAGCCTTTTGGCAAGAGTTTGATTAATGATAACGGTTTTGCCTGCTGTATCGGCCGACATATCATACGAAAAATTGCGCCCTTGAACCAGTTTCATACCCAGTGTTTTAAGGTAGGTATCATCGATCTGCCAAAACTGGCCATAGACGCTTGCATCAAGCCTTGATCTGCCATCGATAAAAAAATTATTGCCGTTGCGTTTGGTGCCGGCATCAATAGGCAGGTAGTCGCTGATGGACACGCTTTTTACCGATGCCAATTTTTGCAGATCGTTTTTAAAGCTTTTTACGCCTTTGTCGCCCAGTGTATTGGCGCCTTGTACTACCACTACCTGGTCCTTATCAAACCCAACTTTTTGATTAAGAATAAAATGCATCTGGTTATAAATAACCATCGTGCCGATAATCAGCATGATGGATGCCGTGAACTGGAACACCACCAGGCTATTGCGTAATACAGAACCCTTGCTGCCTGTACTGATCGAGCCTTTGAGCACCTGTACCGGCTTAAAGCCTGACAGGTAAAAGGCAGGATATAAACCTGCAATGATACCGATAATAAAGGCAGAAACAAGGATGACCGGCAGTAGCCACCACTCGCCCCATGGCATGGTTAACGACTTGGAAGCGAGCGTATTAAAATAAGGCAACAGCAACCAGGCCAGCAATAAACCGATAACGAAAGACAAGCAACTGTACAGCAACGATTCGGTTAGAAATTGTTTGATCAAACTGCTGCGATAGGAACCAACCACCTTGCGCAAACCAACCTCCTTAGCCCGATTAGCTGATTTTGCAGTAGCAAGGTTCACAAAATTAATGCAGGCAATGATCAGTATAAAGCCGGCCACACAGCCGAACAGCCAGATAAAACGGATATCGCCGTGTGATAATCCATCATCGATGTCGGATGAATAAAGATTTATATCGGTAACCAGCTGAAGCACAAACTTAAACTTGGCTACTTCCTGCTCTGCATTTTTAACGCCGTCTTTTTTCATACCGGGCAAGAAATATTTTTGCACGATGTCTTTGGTTATTTTCCGTTCAAAGTCCTTTACATCAATACCAGGTTTCAGCAGTACGTAGCCGGGGTAGTTATAATTGTTCCAGTTGTTTTGCTCACCTGTCCCAAACTCAACCCCGGTGAGCGTCAGCATAAAATCGTATTGCAGGTGCGATGTGGCCGGAAAGTTCTCCATCACACCACCGATAGTATAGGGCTTCGTCTTGTCGTCGTTTAGGTACATCACCTTACCCACCGGGTTTTGGCCGGGGAAGTATTTGTCGGCCTTCCTTTTTGAGATTACCATGGTGGCGGGATTAGCCAGGGCATGTAAGCGGTCGCCATAAACCATAGGCAGTTTTAATATATTCAGCATGTCCTGATCGGCATAGGTAATGCCTTCTTCATAGCTGTTTTCTGCCTGGTCAGCCCGCCGCACTTCAGCAGTACCGGCGCCCATCAGGGTGTTGGGCATCAGGCGGCCCGATGCCTCTATTTGAGGAAAATCCTTTTTTAAGGTTTTCGCCATGGGTGCAGGCCAAAAACTATTCCAATTGATATCACCGTTGTAGTTATACACGCCCAGTAAGCGGTAAATGCGGTTAGTGTCCGGGTAAGAGCGGTCGTAACTCAGCTCGTTGCGGATATACAACGCAATTAACAAACAAGCAGCTATGCTAAAGGCAAAGCCGCCGATCTTTATCGCCGCATACATTTTTTGTTTGCGCAATTGCCGGATAGGGATTTTGAAATAGTTTTTAATCATGGTTTCAAATGATTACACCGATTTTATTTTTGATTTCACCGATTTATGGGGTTTTTATACTGGTCACTGAGTTCTTTTTCATGATATAATCTTAATAGGCCCAACATAAAACAACCGACAATTTTATGCCATCAATTTAAATTGCTTATTATCAACAAAATAGCCCGAAAAGCCATAACGATTTTTGTATCATAAGCGGACACCCGGCGTACGCTATCAGTCATACCTAAACACCTGGTTTTATATCATTTATAAATTAATCATGCTTATTTTCAAAACTTTAATAGATTTGGGTATTATAAAAGCTATAAGCCGCTCTCAATCACCCATTAAAAGATCATGAAAAGAAAATTACAACCAACTCATTTTATTTTTATCGCGCTTATTTTATTAAGCTTTGGTATTGCAAATGCTCAAACTAAAGCGCCCTATTCAGCGAAAAATAAAACGGTAAAGGTTTATTTAACCGCCAAAGGCACCGATAATAAACTTACACAAACCGAAACACTACATTTTACCGATAAACCGCAGCCCGTTGAAACAGAGGTGGCTGTATTTGTTGACCCTTCGAAAACGTTTCAAACAATGCTGGGCATAGGTGGCGCCTTAACTGACGCAGCTGCCGAAACTTTTTACAAGCTGCCAAAGGATAAGCAAAGAGAGCTGCTGACCGCTTACTATGATAAGGATAAAGGAATAGGTTATACACTGGGACGCACCAATATTCAGAGCTGCGATTTTTCGAGTAGCAGCTACAGTTACGTTAAGGATGGCGATGCAGCTTTAAAAAGTTTTGATATAAGCCATGATAAACAATACCGCATACCATTTATAAAAGAAGTTACAGCCGCTGCGGGTGGTAAATTAACTTTGTTTGTTTCGCCATGGAGCCCGCCGGCATGGATGAAAACAAATAACAATGTATTGCATGGCGGCAAACTAAAACATGAATACGACCAACCCTGGGCGAATTTTTATGTGAAATTTATTAATGCCTACGAAAAAGCGGGTATACCTGTTTGGGGGCTTACGGTACAAAATGAGCCTATGGCTACCCAAACATGGGAATCGTGCCTGTATACGGCAGAAGATGAACGTGATTTTATAAAGAATTTTTTAGGGCCAACGCTAACAAAAGCCGGGCTTGCGGGTAAAAAACTGATTGCCTGGGATCATAATCGCGACCTGATGTATCAGCGGGCCAGCACTATTTTGGAAGATCCGGCTGCTGCCAAATATGTTTGGGGCATAGGTTTTCATTGGTACGAAACGTGGACAGGTGCAGGCATGAACTTTGAGAACGAGCGGCGTGTAGCTGAAACCTTTCCGAACAAACATTTGATCTTCACTGAAGGCTGTCCCGAACAATTTGATATTAAAAAAATAGGCGACTGGTCGCTCGGCGAAAAATACGGTACATCAATGATCAACGATTTTAATGCAGGTACTGTTGCCTGGACCGACTGGAATGTGTTGCTTGATGAACAAGGCGGGCCTAACCACGTTGGTAATTTTTGTTTTGCACCTATCCATGCCGATACAAAGAGTGGAAACCTGATGTACACCAATTCATACTATTATATTGGCCATTTCTCAAAATTCATTCACCCGGGAGCAAAACGCATTATAAGCGCCGCCAGCCGTGATATGTTGCTGAGCACAGCCTTTATTAACCCGGATGGTAAAGTTGCCGTGGTTGTAATGAACAAAACCGATAAGGATATCGAATATTTCCTTTGGATAAAAGGCAAAGCTGCTAAAACAACCAGCCCTGCGCATTCAATTGAGACGCTGGTTGTTGAGTAGCGTTTGAGTTGATTGAGTTGGATTGTTAAAAATGATGCCTGGCGATGATAGTACATTGCCGGGCATCTTTGTGATCAGGTCAATTTAATTTTCTTCAAAAATCTCATTAATATCCATTAAAAAACCCGGTAGCACATTTGAAGTTAACTCATCCCCGGCTATAAGTAATCTCGAAGGTTGGAATAGTCCGTTGTCATTGAGCGTGTATTTTAAAAATGTGCGCTCACTGGGGTGTATGATCCAATATTCTTTTACGCCGGCTTCTTCATAAACCTCGTATTTATTGCGAAGTTCTTTTTTATTATTACCCGGAGAAAGTATTTCGACCACTATATCCGGCGCGCCTATGCAACCGCGATCATCTAACTTTGATAGGTCGCAAACCACGCATATGTCTGGTTGTACAACTGTATAAATAGCGTTGTCTTCGTTTGACGACCGGGGCAACCGTACATCAAAGGGCGCAGCATATACTTTACACGTTTTACCTTTTAGAAAATTTGCAAGTTTAACTGTCATGGAAATAGATATTTCCTGATGCGAGCGACTTGGTGCCGGGCTCATAGTAAATATTTTGCCCTTAATCAGTTCCAGCCGTTCATCAAACTGCCATTTAAAATAGTCGGCATAGGTATATGTTTTCGAGAAATCGAGATCAGACAGTTCCATACTTTAATTTTTCAAGCAGAATATTATTACAATAATAACAAAATGCCTTCACTTTTTAAAAGTGTGCACTGTTACAATTGCCCAAAAAGAGAAATGAAGGGCTATCATTGTTGATATCCAATGAAATCTAATGCCTGAAAGTTGCTAAAGTTCAATGGTTTTACTATCCCCAAAAACAACTTTAGCATTAGCGTTTGCGGGCTTTGTATCCCACAAACATTCTCTAACCGTCATTTTCAAAGCCGCAGGATCAATCGAAATTAGCTGGAATGACAATTTGGTTTCATCCTTTGATGAGTATTTACCTTTCATGGGCGAATCAACCCTGAAAACCGGTAACGAAACGTCATTATCAGGTCCTTTGTAAATATAAAACTCGTTCCAGTTGCTATTGCCATGAAAATAGGCCTTTATGTTTGGATGAACCTTTAAAAACTTTACCCAGCCGCGTTGCTCAATATCGGTTGAGCCATCATCGCCAGCGGCTGCATTCCCTTCTTTATAATATTCAGCCGTAAGATTTTCAAATTTATTTGCTTTGGTCATATTATGGGGCGGCAATGGGTTTGTAAAGTGCTTGGCCTCGCAGGTAGGCTGGTCGTGGCATACAACAATAACCGGGGTGGTATTTGCTACTGTAGCAAGGTCTTTTTCCATCCAAATCCTTTCGGCCGAATCAGGCCAAAGCGTAATAAACATAAAGTGGATGCCTTTTATATTTCGCGAGTAATTTATCTTATCGGTAGCATAGTTATATTGTTCATTCGTCATGGGTGTTGCCGGCTTCACCATCATGTTATAAATTTTAACCATTGATGTTGGGTCAGTAAGCGGCTTCATCGGTTTATAGTAACCAATAGCATTTGAAATATCGTGATTGCCCGGCACTACGAGGAATTGTATAGGCTTATCCTGATGATCTTTTAGTTTTACACCGCCAAAGTAATCCGTCTCAAATTGTGCCCATGATGCTGCGGCGCTTTGCAGGGGTATTTCCATCCGGTTGGCAATGTCCCCTCCTTCTATTAAATAATCGATGGCATTTATTTTTTTACCTGCATTTACGCCGCTGTCGGCAGGGAAAGATAACGTCGGCAAACTATTCATCCGGCCAATCATGGCGGTATTCACAATGTGCGAATTTACATTAGTATCACCCCTGAATGCTTTCCGGGTAATCGCATAATGCGCATCCGAGGTAAATATCATCTCAATCGTTTGATCCTTTGTATTATTTATATCCTGGCAAAATGCAGTACAGGGCAATATTGCGATAAGCGTAAGGAGTAAGGCAAAACTGTAGACGGTTATGGTCGATTTTTTTGTGGTGGCGGTGTTTTTGGACGATTTAAAATGCATAAAGTGTTTTGTTGGACAGAAAGAAAACTTTTCCGCAAAAGTATCGGTGCCGGAACAGATTCATATTAAGCGAGCATTAACAAAAGATAAACAAATCATCGAACCGTTGCCAGTATATCACATTCTTAATTTGCTAAGCAGAAATACCGAATATTAGCGCAAAAATATTTTAACTTTGATATAAGAAACTAAATTTTGCTTATGGGCAAGTTTTTTAACGAGATACTCGATCAGCACAAAAGTTTTATTGAAAAACAAAAGATGTTTTTTGTTGCTTCGGCGCCGCTAAGCGCCGAAGGCCATGTTAACCTTTCGCCAAAAGGGATGGATTGTTTCAGGATATTTGACAACAACCGGGTGGCCTATATGGATATTATTGGCAGCGGTAACGAGACATCGGCACATATCCTTGAGAATGGCCGCATAACCTTTATGTTTTGCGCATATGATGGGCCACCGCTTATCCTGAGATTGTATGGAAAAGGCTATACCGTAACACCGGGCGATGAGGAATGGGAAAGTTTGGCCCTCAATTTTAACCTCGTGATGTCGACCCGGCAAATTATTGTAGCTGATATTGATATGGTGCAAACCTCCTGCGGATATGCAGTTCCTTACTACACTTATGAAGGAGAAAGAGATATTATGCCCAAATGGGCCGCAAATAAAGGTGAAGGAGGCCTTGAACTATATAAGGCCGAAAAGAATATGGTAAGCATTGATGGCTTGCCAACGGCGTTAGTTGTTGGTAGAGTTGATTAATTGCTCATAGTCCATGGCAAAAAGGATTGAGTACTGCCTGCAGAAACATTACTTATCTATAACCCAACCGAAAACCCACCCATTCCTTTACCTGTCATCATTACAAAACCTTCGGCGGCTTTTACGCCCAGCTCCCTGCCCCTGAAATCTTCCATCGAGGTATGCCCGCAGCCATAAATACCCGGTGGGTCCTGGCTGGTATGGCAGTAAACCGATTTTCTCTTTTGTTCCTGCGTATCGGTAATATCAACAAAATCGGTAGGGCGAAAACCCATAGTTTGTTCACCAGCACAAACTTCAAAAAAGTACAAAGAAAACTTTTTTTCCGAACGCACCCAGGTTTGTATGGTCAGCAAACTGGCGCACTGGTGGTCTTTATGCGAATCGATTGGCCAATGGGTAAACACGATATCGGGCTTTTCATCAGCTATCAAATTTTGAAGGTGTTTTAGCGTATCGTTGCTAACTACCGTATCGCCGTCTATTTGCCCGGCGAAAACTGGTTTGGCGTTTAATATTTTGCAGGCATTAATAGCTTCCTGTTTGCGTATGCGGGCGGCATCGTTGTGGCTTGTGCCTTCTATCCCGGCTTCTCCGGTTGTTAAATAAATGATGGTTACCTCATGCCCTAAATTGTTGAGTTTAGCCAGCGTACCGCCGCAGCCGCTTTCAGGATCATCGGGATGGCCGCCAACGCATACGATCTTTTTCTTATCAGACGATTTTGTTGGCTTTGCACTTAAAATTGAGGGTAAAGTAAGCAGGCTTGCACCTGCTGCGGTAGTCTTAACAAAATTTCGGCGGGAAAAGTTCATTAGCTAATCTAAGTTCGTTGTGAGCTTTCTTTTCATCGATAGAGTTGTGCAAAATTCAAAGACCTGCCATAATTATTTAAATGCTCTAAAGCGATCCCTATATACTCCTCTTTGATTATATTTTTCTTTCGTTCATTCCATGATTGAATTTTGGCCAATAATTCCGGCTTGGTTAAATTTGCATTAATCGAAAGAAGATAATGTATAGAGGCCAGGATTTCAAGAGAAAGGGTCGATTCAAAACCGTCGATAACTATAAAAAGATCCTCAAGACGTTGCATTTGATCCGGTGATAGCGATATCTTGATGTATCGCTCAACCTCATCAAATTTTCCCCAGTTAAGCTTCAACGGCTCAAATGGCCTGGCATTCATTTGCTCAAGCCCATTTAAATATTTGCCGTTTAGCGCATATAACACTTTTTCAACTGCTTGCGCGTATGGACCATAGGTATATGGCACAAATTGCAATTTTAAATTCTCACCGATCTGTTGCAAAAAATAGGCAAGTTTATTAGCTGCAAAAATGCTTGCTGTCTCACCCAGGCGCTCATACCTAAATAAAGCATAAAGAAGCATCGCCCTGGCTGGAGTTAGCTCAACTTCTTTTTTGGATACTTCTTTTTGAAGAATCTCTTTTACAGCATCATTGGGTTCAAATATTGTTATGTCGACCCCTTCCAGAGATCCTAAATATTTGTCCATCATCGGCTTAACTTTGTCCCATTTAAGGCCACCATATCCACAACCTAATGGTGGTATCGCAATGCTTTTAATTTGATGTTCCGGTATTATTACAGCTAACTCCTTCAACCCCTCTTCAATAAATCTATACTGTGATTTTCTAAACCATTCTGTTTTAGTTGGAAAGTTGATAATAAGCTTATCTCCCTCAAAAGTGTGTTCTTTTACCACAAGCATTTTTCCTATGGTCACCAATCCTTTTTTACAGGCATCAGCATATACTTTAAAATTATGAGGAAATTGCTCTTTAAATTGTAAAGCTATACCCTTACCCATAACGCCAACAGTATTCACCGTGTTAACGAGTGCATCAGTTTTAGCATCCAGTAAATTGCCGATTTTATATTCCATCAGAAATAAAATTTTTGATCAGGGTTAACAAGTATATCAATATTTGAATCTAATTCTGCTAAAATTTTTTCAACGTCTTCTTTCACTTCATTATTTAGCACCACAATTTTCTTTATGTATTCAGCCGGCACATGTTCCCTAACCAAGAATTCCGCATGCTTTTTTCTAATCCTATCTTCGTCACCATCAGCATTTTCGTCTCTAAAGTCAGTAGTATGCACAGAATGCCAGTCAATATTGTTATTGATGTCGTCAAAATTACTAAAAAATTTAGTTATGGCGGCGGCGTTACCATTTGTATAACACCAGTTAAAATCATTGCAAGCCAGATCTTTAAATCGGCAACACAAATAAATGATATCTTTTTGTTGATAACTTGTAACGCCGTGGCCTGTTTTAATGTTGAATAACATCGGAGTGCGAACAGAAAAGTAAAAAGGTACATAATCATTTACATGTAATCTGGATGGCACTTAACAATTTTTGTATCCCGCTTGCTAATTACATCCTGGCTGCCTATTGAAATGTAACCAGCTGTGGTTTTATTCGCACTTTTGCAATAAAGACCATTGGATAAATCGCTTTTAAGGTTATTAATGTGAATTATGCGGAAAACCCCAAGTGTGTTTAAATTGACAGGCATAAGGTTATAATGGATTTATCAAATCTAATGTTTAAAAATTGCATTCCAATATTAAGTAAACCTTAGTAAATTACTGATAAAAGAAAGATTCGAGTTTTTCCCTTAAGTTTAAGACAACATCCAGGTTTACGACATTTTTTTGATTGTTGTAAAAGTTAAATTTTTTGAAAAATGTTGTCTTAATTGGTGAGGTGTCCATCGCCGTCCGGCAGACAATTGTAAGTGGACGCGCCACCGTTACCTCGTTTCAACTAAAACGAAAGATTCAACTTACCCTCATCAGCACACATCAGCAAATCGTCGATGGCAAACATTAATTCAAATCTGCATTCGTAATTTCCGCCACGAAAAATTTGAAAAAATCGTTAAGCGCTTGTTTTTCAATCCAATTTCACTACTTTTATTTCAAATAAACTTTATCGTGAAAAAAGTAGCCCTTATCCTAACCCTGGCGCTGATTAGTTTAAACCTGATTGCAGAAGCACCCGCGCCAAAATCCGCCATAGTGGTTGATGCTTATGTAGATGGTAATGCAATTACTAAATCTGCAGCAATAGGCGATATACTGGTTGTTAATGTAGCGCATTTAAATACGTTGCTAACTGCGCAAAACAACATAAAACAAGTAAGGCTTTTTATTGACTGTATCGAGATCGAGGGATCGGTACCTGTTGGCTGGTGCCCGCACGGTGACGGTGCCGATGTTAAATTTTTGCTTCAACGCACCGCTGACAATAATAAAACCTGGAACCTGCTGTTAGGCTATCCTGAGTTTGGCAAACAGTTTTATCATTTACCCTTGAGTATCGGTATAGGTTTGGCCGGCCAAAGCGTTCAGGCAACCAACGTCAATTCTTTTGATTTTGTGCGCATTGAAAAGGCCTGGTTTTGGGGCTGCATAATAGTGCTGCTTCTTTATTTTGGGGTATTATTGAGATATGCAAAGACGACGCCCATGCTTCGCGATGCGCCTGCTGACCTTACGCCGCTGGGCATTCCGGGTTTAGATGCAGGCAATGCACCTTTCAGCCTCGGGAAAGTGCAAATGGCTTTTTGGTTTTCTATCGTTCTGGCCTCCTACGTTTTTATATGGCTGATAACCGACAATTATGAGTTGATAACCACCGGCACCCTGGTGCTTATCGGCATAGGCGCCGCTACCGGCCTGGGTGCTGTGAGTATTAATAATAACAAGTCTGGCGGGACAATAAAGCAGGTTCAGTCTTTACAAGCCCAGCAGGCAGACCTAAGGCAAGCGACGGATTTGTTGAGAGCATCACTTCCGGCTGCGGGGATAGAGGGGAAAATAGCGTACAATAATTTTTTGGACAGCCAGCTAACAACAAAAATCAATGAACTTATAGATGGCCTGAAGATTGGTAAAGACACGTTTTTTAATGATATCCTTACCGACGAGAACGGCATCAGCTTTCACCGGCTGCAGATGGTTGTTTTTACGATGGTATTGGGCTTTGTTTTTCTTTATACAGTTTGGGCCACGCTGACTATGCCCGATTTTTCGCCAACGTTATTAACTATGCAGGGCTTAACGGCGGGAACTTACCTTGGCTTTAAAATTCCGGAGAAGCAGAGTTAATAATGTCGGGATTGTTGTGAACAACAGTATTGAATGTTGAACTCATGGTACTGTAGGTTTATCAATTGTAAAAACAATTTTTAACTTTTTACCCTCTTTACCGCCTGCGGTAGAGAGGGTCAGCAAGCGAGGCGATGCTGGGGTGAGTAAACTCTGCACCAAGCATTTACGCCAATGCCGCTCGTATAGTTTACTCACCCGGTCGTTGCTTCGCCCGACCACCCTCTCTGCAACAAGTTGCAAAGAGGGTAAAAAATATAAATGTTTGTTTATCAGATAGTTTAACTATTAATCAAACACCACCGTTTTGTTTTTATAAACAAATACTCGATCCTCAAAAACCAATTTCAGCGCTGTTGCCAGTACCGATGTTTCAATTTCTTTGCCTGCTTTTATCATGTCGGCAACCGTGTAGGAATGGTTTACCGAAATGCTCTGCTGTGCTATAATTGGGCCTTCATCAAGCTCATTGGATACAAAATGCGCGGTGGCGCCTATAAGCTTTACCCCGCGCTCAAAGGCCTGCCGATAAGGATTAGCCCCGATAAACGCCGGTAAAAATGAATGATGGATATTAATAATACGCGACGGGAATTTTGCTACCAGATCGGGCGATAATATGCGCATAAACTTCGCCAGTAAGATATAATCAGGTTCATAACTATCAATAATTGAGGTTATCTTTTCCTCAAATTCCTCTTTACTTATTTGCTCATGTGATACCAGGAAAAAAGGCACATCAAAACGTTTGCAAATGTCCTCCAGCACCGCATGGTTGCCAATAACGGCTAAAACATTTGCGCCGAGCGTGCCATAATAATTACGGATGAGTATATCAGCAAGGCAATGATACTCTTTGGTTACCATTACAACCACCCGTTTTTGCGGCAGCGGGTTAATGCTTATAACAGCATTTAAAGGAAGGACGTCCTCTAATTTTTTTTCGAGGAAAAGGCCATCGCCATCAAAAGTTACTTCTAACCGCATAAAAAAGCGATTTTGCACCTGATCTACATGCTCGCGCATCGATACGATGTTAAGTTGCTCCTTTGCCATAACTTTTGTTATGGATGCAACCAGCCCCACCTGGTCAATACACTGAATTAAAATGATCATGCTTTATTAAATGTTGCAAATTGTGTGGTTATAAGCAAAGGTGTAAAGTAATAAACGTATGTAACATTTTCAATTTAACAGTAACAAAAACACGATAACTTTAGTCATATAAAAAGAATGTTTAATTTTATGTGAGGAAAAGAAAAGAATCAAGAACCAAGCGTCAAGAACCAGGAAAAGAGTATCAGGGTAAAGATTCTATTGGAACGGTGCAAGCTTAAGTTTATATACGGTTGTATCACAGTACATGATCTGGTGTTTATCTTGGTTCCTGGTTCTTAATTCTTGACTCTTGATTGCAAACAATAACCGACAATGATCATGCGCTATTTTTTATGTTTTATATGCCCGCCACTGGCTATATTTACCACCGGTAAAATGGGTTCGTTTGTATTGAATATCATTTTAACCATCTTTTTCTGGATACCCGGCGTTATTCATGCCATATTAGTAGTCAATAAATTTTACGAAGACAGGCGCTTTCGCCGGTACATACGTGTCGCGCGCAGGCAGTACTGAAAACGGCCATTGTCACAAGTTAAGTTAGATGAAAATCATTTTTTAACTTTTCAACTTGTATTTGGTAATAAATTAACTAATAATTGATAACCTGTATCTAATAATCCCTATTTTCGATACTTGTTAATGTTGGGTGTACACCAACCGGGGATAATGCATTCAGGTAGTATTTTAATGAGGTTTTTTTTTATTTGGCTGTTAATATTTAATGGTTTTATCACACTTGCCCAAACAAAAAAGGGAGAATTAATAGCCAAATGGCAAAATGCAAAATCCCAAAAAAGCTATCCTTCAGATACAGGAAGTGTAGTATTGCTTAACAAACTTTCAGATCAATATTTATACAATCACGCCGATAGCGCATTATACTTTGCAAAACAGGCATTACAATTAGCTGTAGCTCAAAAATATATTATGGGCCAGGCTGTGTCATTAAATAATATTAGTAAAACTTACTACGTGCTGGGCGATTACGTCTCATCACTGGATGCCTCCGATAAGTCGCTGAATATCAGTAATCAGATCAAGTACAGGTCCGGGATAGCCGGCGCCTATCAAATAATGGCCCTTGTTTATCTTGCGCAGGACAAAACCGAAGATGCATTAACCAATTTCACAAGGGCCCTTAAAATATTTACGCGGTTGAATGACCTTCCACGGATAGGCAAGATTTATTTTGATATTGGCATCTGTTATGACGAGAGCGGACGATCTGAAAAGGCTTTTTACTACCTGAACAAAGCAACGGACATTGCAAACCGCCTGCACGATAATGAGCTACTGACAATGACCCTTAATCGCACCGGCGAAGCGAATTTCCATTTAAAAAACTATCAAACAGCATTAGATTACTATCAGCAGGTGGCCGGATCGCAATTTGCAAGCAATTGGGAAATTGATTTTGCTTACTCGGGAATGGCGCAAACTTATTACAAGCTTGGCGCATATGACAAGGCTGTTATAAATGCACAGAAAAGTTTAAGCCTCGCGAAAAAAGTTAAATCGGCAGGTGATGTTTTAAGGACCCTCGAAATACTTTCAGAAAGCTACGCGGCAGAGAAAGATTATAAACATGCCTATGATTATCATGTCCAATTAAAAAAATTAAACGACAGTGTTTTTAATACAGAAAAGGACCAGGAAGTTAACTACCTGCATTTAAAGCAACAGCAGGCAGACAATGTTCGGCTTAGAAACGATATTGCAGCTGAAAAGGCAAAAATTGCTTTTAACAGGAAGCTATTTATATTCAGAAATGTATTGACTGTGTGTGCAATTATTTTTGCGTTCATCATTATACGGAATACAAGGCATGCGAAAGCCTTGAACAAAGTTCTTCAACAACAGAACACTGACATTGCCCTGCAAAAGGAAGAAATATCAAAACAAAAAGAAGAATTACATGAAATAAACCATACCAAAGATCAATTATTTTCGGTGATCAGTCATGACCTCCGGAGCCCGTTTGCCGCCATACTCCAAACAATGGACCTGGTCAGATCTGGCGATATTCCTGCTGACGAGCAGGCTATTGTGCTCAATAATTTTTATCAGCAGGTAAGCATGGTTACCTTAATGGTGAACAATTTGTTGATTTGGGCAAACAGCCAGCAAGCGGGGATTAAAAGTAGTTTAATTGCCCTTAATATTACCAATGCGGTTGATGAGGTTGTGGCGGTATCAAACTTTCTTGCTAAAAATAAAAACATAACACTTTATCACCGTTATGACGGGGAGAAGCAGGTGCTGGCAGACCTTGACCACATTAAAATCATCATACAAAACCTTATTGGTAACGCTATAAAGTTTACGCCTAAAGGTGGGGCTATTGAAATATATTATACAGAGGATGAAAACTATATCGCAGTTCATGTGAAAGATAACGGGAGAGGTATTTCGTCCGAAAAAGTGGGTAAACTTTTCAAGGTTACCGGGAAAGAAATATCAGGTTATGGCACTGATAATGAAGCCGGGGCTGGTATCGGGCTGGCATTAATTAGACGATTTGTTGACACCAATGACGGAAAAATTGACGTACGAAGTAAGCCGGGCGGCGGATCAGAATTTACAGTTTATTTTAAAAGAGCATAAATTTTATATGGAACCAGAAAGCATTCCGTTTCAAATTATAAACTGGGAAAACACAGCAAAAACAACTCATCCCGGCACAACCGGCACCGCTTTTTGGCAAACGCTGCAATTTAAAGGTTTGCGCGTTAGGGTAGTTGAATACAGTAAAGGCTATCTGGCTGATCATTGGTGCCAGAAAGGGCACATAGTTTATTGCCTGGAAGGGAGCTTTACGACTGAGCTACAGGACGGTCAAAACTTTAATCTGACAGTTGGAATGAGTTACATTGTTTCCGATGATCTAAGCTCTCACAGGTCTATTACCGAAACCGGTGTAAAGTTGCTGATAATTGACGGGGACTTTTTAGCCACCAAACACGATTTATAGGATTTTACCGATTTACAGGATCAAAATGCCGAACACTATCCTTTAAGTAAGGATGTGTTTTGCCAATTCTTTTAATTAATTGGTAGCTGAATAATAAACTCCGAACCTTCGCCTTCGGCGCTGTTAACCTGTAGATTCCCTCCATGCCCCTTTACCACCATATCATAACTTAAAGATAAGCCAAGCCCTGTACCTTCGCCCGTCGGCTTTGTTGTAAAAAACGGCTGTATGATCTTATCTTTTATCGCATCAGGGATGCCAATGCCGTTATCATTTACTTTGATGATAATTTGACCGTTTTCTGTTGAGGTTGACACCGATACTTCCGGCTTGTAATCTGCGCCGGCGGTCTTCTTTTTTTGACTTACCGCATAAAACGCATTGTTAAACAGGTTTAGCATCACCCGGCCCATGTCCTGCTGTATCACGCTTATTTTTGGCAGGCCAGGGTTAAAATGGGTTATAAGTTCAGCGTTAAATGATTTGTCTTTCGCCCGCAAGCCATGATAGGAGAGGCGCAGATATTCATCAGCCAACGCATTAATATCTGTTGGCTCTTTTGTTCCGCTGCCGGTTCGCGAATGTTCAAGCATTCCTTTTACTATACCGTCGGCGCGTTTGCCGTGGTGGTTTATCTTTTCTTCGTTTTGCTGAATATCGTCTGCAATGGCTAAAGCTTCATCCACATTGCCGTTTTTTAATTCCTCTTTTAACTCATCTATCATTTCGCGGTTTACTTCCGAAAAGTTATTGACGAAATTTAACGGGTTTTGTATTTCGTGCGCTATGCCTGCCGTCAATTCACCTAAAGAGGCCATTTTTTCTGACTGGATGAGCTGAGTTTGCGTGGCTTTTAATTTAGCAAGCGCTCTTTCAAGGTCATTTCGCTGGTATTCCAGGTTATCGCGCTGCGCCGCTATTTCTTCCTTTTGCTGCATTATTTCTTCGGTGGCCAGGTGCACTTTATCCTCAAGCACGCGTTTTTCTTTTACCAGCTGAAGCGAGCGATAACGGACAAAAGCAAATACAGCGCCTGCAAACAGAGCGGCGTAAGTTATATAAGCCCACCAGGTTTGCCACCAGGGCGGGGTAATAGTAAAACTAAATTTTACAGGCCGGCTCCATACATAATTGGCATTCCTGCTGGTCACTGCAAACGTATAGTTTTCAGGCTGAAGATTCATATAATTAATAGACGATGTCTCGCTCGTTTCGTCGCTCCATTTTTTATCTACGCCAACTAATATGTACCTGTATACGGCTGTGTCGTGCGGCGTTAAATTCAGGCTGTTGTAATGAAACCGGATAAAGTTTTGATCAAACGGCACCTGTAAATTTACCGGCATATTACCGGGGCCGGTAACATGATCCCAGTTTAAACCAATTTGCGATGCATAATTTGAGTTTACCAGTTTCCTGTCCTTCAGGTAATATTTTTTTTCATTAAGTTCCCAAAGGGTGTCAGTTACGGACGCGCTAAACCTCGACTGATCAAAAAAATTCAGCTGGCGGTCACTTTCACTTATCCCGGTAATATAAGGGCTTGATTCAAAAGTATTTTTTTTCGATAGGTCCAATACCATTGTCCCCACGGCCCCCGACCAATAAAAGCCGTCCCTTGTTACCAGGTCGCCACAGTCACTAACGGGGTGCCGTTCATTTATTCCATAGGACACTACCTGCCATTTTCTTTTGGCGCTTACACCTTCAGCGGGCGGGGTAATTACGGTTACGCCGTGTTTAGTGCCTGCATAAACGCTTCCTTTATACTGAACCATCGAAAACACGTCGTTATTTATAAGCCCCTGCGCGGTAGAGAAATAAATAAGCGTTTGCTTCTTAAGGTCGGCTATGTAAATCCCGGTTTCAGTACCCATCCATATATTGCCGCTATTATCAGGTAAAAAGTGAACAATATTATGATTTCTGTTAGCTACTATATTGGTTAAAAATTGAACAGTACCGGCATCCGGATCAATGACCTCTACCTGTCCGTCAGCGGCGCTTAGCCAGATGCGGCCGCGGGCATCCATACACATAAAATAAATAAAACCATCGAGCTGCAACTCATCTTTACCAAAATGTTTAATCGTTTTGCTTTTAGGGTCATACATGTTTATTCCTCTTTCGGTTCCATCGAGGTACCAAACCCGGCCTGCCTTGTCGAACAAAATATTAGAATAGCTGCTGCTAAGGTGTGTGATCGTGTTTCTTACCGTATCCAATATTTCTAAACTGGAATCTGTTGAAATATAAAACCCTTCCTTCGTCTCTTTTATAAAATGTACTACATCGTTTGCAAGCCCCTGTTCAACCCCGAGGTGTCTTTTTGTCTTTTTTTTGCGGTCAAGAATATTCACCCCATGGTCGGTAGCCTGCCAGATCAAACCCTGCCTGTCTTCAATTAAATTGTAGGTGCTGTCTTTACCGATATGCGCTAAAATACCCTTGTTCCCGCTGATCATATTTAACCCCGAGCCCGCGCCTATCCATACCTGGCCCCTGTTATCGTGGTTGATGTCATAAACATCGTCCGAAGCTAAGCCGCTATTTTTTTTCAGATGAATAATGCTTCGCTGCAAAGGGTCTATAATTCCTATTCCATTTGCCCCTGTTGCTATCCAAATCCTGCCTTTACCGTCCTGCGATAAACTTATCACATACATCCGCGGAGCAGCAGATTGCAGTTCCCTAATGGTTTGAATGGAATCTTTTTGAAGATCTATTACATTGACCAGCCCTCCATATATCCCTATCCATAAACGGCCAATACTATCACAAAAGATATTGTTTATACGGTCTGAACTTAAGCCATGCGCCTGGTCAAGGTGTTTAATTTTTTTATTTTTGAGGTCCAGAATATTTAGCCCACCACCACCCTGACTTATCCAGATATTTCCGCTTTTATCGGTCAGCAGTCCTACCGTCCTGTTGGAAGTGAACAGACCGTGTGCCTGATCCAGTGTTTTAACTGTTTGTACTTTCGGGTCGATGATTTTAACAACACCGGAATCTGAAGTTGCCCACACTCTTTGCTGCTGGTCCAGCATTAAACGGTGAAGGCCGTCAAGGCCCTGGCGGGCCATAGATTTTTTTAATATTCCTCCTTTGGGGTCGAGTATTTCTAAGGGGCCAAAGCTATCTGTCATCCAGATGTTGCCCAGGTTATCCTGCAGCATGCCGTAACAATTATTGCTATCGGGGTTTGATAAAAATAATAAAAGATTTTCCCCGTCGAAACGGTAAATGCCCCTGCTACAGGCAATCCACAAAAAACCGTCCCTGTCCTGCAATAAAGCGGAGATCGCTATTCCCGGATTCTGTTGGTCTTCTCCAAACCCCAAAAGGTATAAATTGCCGCCCTTAAATTGAAGTTTCGCACCTTTTATCAGTTTGGGCTGGGGCAGGATATAGGTTTTAAACTTTAGCGGATGTGATGGCAGCTTATCGATATCCAGGTCCCTTTCGGGAAGTGTGCCGGGGTTAAATTTTGTTTCCTCAACCGGGTATGCAAAAGGCTTTGCGCCGGTAGTATCGTAAGCTTGTTCAGGAAGTTTGTCCCAGTTTACATTTGTTACCCGGGGGCTTACCGCCACCGCCTTAACCTCCGCCCAAATGGTTTTTTTAGGCTTGCTGAATTTTAGTGGTTGTACAACTGGTTGCGCGTCATCAGCAGGTACCGGCGGCACGTTATTACCGGGCGCATTATTGCAGGAGGCAAAAGCGATGCCCGCTGCGAAAAAGGGCAATGCATAAAAGCAAGTTTTAATGTTAAACATCCTTTTAGATTTTAATTTTTAACCGGGTAACGAAATAATAAACTCAGCGCCTTCACCCTCAATACTGTTAACCTGTATTGTCCCGCTATGCCCCTTCACCACCATATCATAAGTTAATGAAAGGCCCAGGCCTGTGCCTTCGCCAGTGGGTTTGGTGGTAAAAAATGGCTGCATGATCTTATCTTTTATAGCATCGGGGATACCAACGCCGTTATCTTTTACTTTGATGATGACATGTCCGTTTTCGGTTGAAGTACTTACTGTAACTTCGGGCTTATAATCTGCACCCGCTGTTGTCTTCTTTTGATTTACTGCATAAAAAGCATTGTTAAATAGGTTTAGCAATACCCGACCGATATCCTGCTGAACGACATTTATTTTTGGCAATGTAGGGTCGAAACCGGCTATAAGTTCTGCACTGAATCCAGTGTCCTTTCCCAGCATACCGTGATACGAAAGGCGCAGGTATTCGTCAGCCAAAGCATTTATATCTGTCGGCTCTTTTTTGCTGCTGCTGCTTTGCGAATGCTGCAGCATTCCTTTTACTATGGCCCCGGCACGTTTGCCATGCATATTTATCTTTTTTTCGTTTTCACCGATGTCAAACGCTATGGCTTTTACTTCTTCCAGGTCGCCTTTTTCAATTTCCAGCTGCAGTTCATCTATCAACTCTGTATTTACTTCCGAAAAATTATTTACAAAGTTCAAGGGATTCTGTATCTCGTGGGCAATTCCTGCAGTGAGTTCACCCAGCGATGCCATTTTTTCGGATTGGATGAGCTGGGTTTGGGTGGATTTCAAGTCTTCAAGGGCTGTCCTTAATTCAGCTGTCTGGCGGTTTACTTCCGCCTCGAGTATTTGCTGCCGGTTTAAAGCTTCCAGTTTTTTTTCTTCCGAAAGTTTTACTACCTGTGCGGCATTCAAACGTACTTCGGCAATGATCTCTTTAAACCGCAGCGCCACATAAACCATCATGGATAATGGCAGCGAGAGCGAAAAACCAGTCATTGCATAATAATAAGAATCGGGGTTATGGTCAGCTGTGTTTGAGATCGACAAAACCTGCGCAAAGGCCCACAAAACCATACCTAATGAAACAAGCAGGCCGGTTACGATAGCCCATTGTGCACCGCGCAGGTTTTTCCATGATGAAATAATGTAGTAAATACAAATTATAACAACGCCTATAGCAAAGATGCCGGATAATAGTACATTCAATGTTACAGGTGCGAAATAACCTGCGATTGAAAAAATAAATATTACCCACAAAAATAATTTAAGCGCCCCGGTTACCCTGCGCTTAAAAATGCCCGCAATAATAAGTGGTACTGTGATAAATATAACGCTGCTTACAACGTTTTCAAAAAAGTTAAACCAATAATACCAGGTGTACGACAAACCGTACAAATGTGTCGCCATTACGAAAATAAACGTAAGCGCATATGAACTGGAACAAGCTGCGATAAGCAAGATATTTCGGTCTGCCCGGTTTTGAAGTGCCAGCAGCCAGAATAGCACGCTCAGTATTGTACATACCGAAACCCAAATCACATTATAAGTATTTAGTGTTAACCCATAATTATAAATAAGCTGGTCGTGTTTCGACGTGTTAAGACTTATTAAAAACCTGCGCGGGAAATCTTCAGACATTAGCCGCCGCGGGGGAAAAGGCGATACATAATCAACGAAATGAATGGCCAGGGTGTGAACGCGCCCGGCATTCAGGTCCACCGGTATGGGTAATGCCTGTATGGTACGGCTTTCGCGAAATGTAGCACGGCTTTGGCCTGCCTTGCCGTTTTGATACACCAATTTACCATCGATATAAATATCGGCAGCGCCCCATGAAAAATAGCCGAGGCCAAAATGCTCCTGGCCAAACGCGCTGTCTATCTTTACTTTTAGCCGGAACCAGCATTCCACGCGCCCGCTTTTATCGGCATAATCTGCCGAAAGTCCGCCGGGCGCCAACTTTTTCCAGGCCGATATATCGGCGTTGGACGCCGCCAAGGTTGTATCATTTCCGGCCTTAAATAACCATTGGCCGGCATCACCCAATTGTAATGCGGTGTTGGATCCGGCAAAGGTATCCGGTTTAACAATAAGCACACTTTCCTGCGCATTGCAAACACCCGCCCACAAGAAGAAAAACAAAAAAATGGTTTTATAAATTTTCATAGGGCTAATCAATCTATAGGCATATGTACACTAAATTCAGACCCGGTGCCTTCGTTGCTCGTCACTGTTATTTGTCCGCCATGCCCTTTTACCACAATATCATAACTTAACGACAAACCTAACCCTGTACCTTCGCCAGTTGGTTTGGTGGTAAAAAACGGCTGCATAATCTTATCTTTTATCGCATTTGGTATTCCGCTGCCGTTATCTTTTACTTTGATGATTACCTGCCCGTTTTCGGTGGAGGTTGACACTGATACTTCCGGTTTATAATCTTCAGTGGCTGTTTTCGCTTTTTGGTTCACTGCGTAAAAAGCATTGTTAAACAGGTTAAGCATAACCCTCCCCATATCCTGCTGCGATACGTTTACTTTAGGCAAGGAAGGGTCAAAATAGGTGATCATCCCGGCACTGAACGATTTATCCTTTGCCCGCAAGCCGTGGAAGGACAGTTTTAAAAATTCATCGCAAAGCACATTCATG
>Ga0207054_1022_pt1 | contig 66086 bp, 60 predicted proteins | sample Alteio_BWMinCont_60_FD_153288 | JGI IMG/M metagenome (GOLD analysis project Ga0207054, IMG submission 153288) | Enriched cells from forest soil in Barre Woods Harvard Forest LTER site, Petersham, Massachusetts, United States -... | ecosystem: Environmental > Terrestrial > Soil > Temperate forest >... | reverse complement strand
CACTCTTTTACCCCTTATATTTTTGCCGGCTTTGGAGTTTTTGAAATGAACCCGCAAGCTATGGCAGGCAATAACCAATGGGTAGAATTGCAACCACTGGGTACCGAAGGGCAGGGCACTTCTGCAAACCCTACTAAACCTTATGCACTTATACAACCTGCAGTACCTTTCGGGTTTGGTATAAAAGCCAATTTCTCTCGTACAATATGTATTAGTATTGAATGGGGTATGCGCAAAACATTTACCGGTTATCTTGATGATGTTAGTGGAAATTATGTTGATCCTTCAATACTACTTGCCAACAGGGGTGTAAACGGCCCTATGGCTGTTGCCCTGGCCGACAGGAGCCTTACTAAAGATAAAGCTGCTGATGTTGGAAACCAACGTGGCAATGGTAAAGATGACTGGTATTCTTTTGCAGGTGTTGTGCTCTCTTTCAGGTTGCATACGCACAGCAAGCCTTGTTCAAGCTACTTTTAAGCAAGGGCTTCTTTAGCCAATATTATATTTCCTCTACATTTTCGCTTGCTAAGTAGAAACCAATGCGTTTTTTGTTAAATTGCATTCAAATGCTTGTCCATTGGGCGAATGAAGAAGACTATTCAACTTATTTTATTGTGTTTCATTATTTCACTTTCCACTGGTGAAGTTTCTGCTCAGACCTATGCCAAGGAACAGTCTAAGAAAGATAAAAAGTATTATGCCGATTTTAGCTATGGTATAGGCTCGGCTCACTGGTATTCGCATTTTTACGACGCCCCGCTTTATAATCTCGATGGAAGTGTTATAAAATATGGCGATTTAAAAATGCAGGCAACAAACCCAATGTTCTATTACGATTTTTCGGTATCGGCACCGGTTGGTAAAATAAGGTTAGGTGCCGGTGTCAGGTTCGAAAAGTTCTCAATGGATAAGCTCTCCGTTATTTCTTCCGATAGCTCTGGCCGCAATATCCCCGACAGCTATGTTCTTTTTACTGAGAATATATGGTTCAATGAGATTTATGCAAAAATGGAAATACCTTTTAGTTTTTGCAACGGAAAGCCCTATTCGCTGGAGTATACCATGAATGCAGGTTTTTACGGGTATGATGGGGTAAAGCACCTTAATTTTTTTGGCGACGACCAGATTGCCAGTACATACCATATCAGCGCAGGCTTTTTGCTCGATTACGAAGTATTGGATTTTATGCGCGTATTTATAAAGCCCGAATTAGAATATAAATACTTTCATAATAACCCCAATGAAAGCCCCAGTATTATAGTGCACGATATTTATACCGGCATTTTCTCGTTCGGCGTACGGTTTGACGTATCGAAATTTTAATGAAGTTTGCGGGGTAAATACTGATATGTTTCCTGCCGAAAAGTCAATTACAGAAATATTAGCTCAACGAGAAAGCAAAGGTGCTTTACGAAAATTGTATGTTACCGATAAGGGCATTGATTTTTGTTCGAACGATTACCTTGGCTTTGCCCGTTCTCCAATTCTTTCTTCTATGATTGAGGAAAGCATGAGTAAATTGAAAACCCTTAATGGCTCAGGCGGATCAAGGCTTTTAGCTGGCAATACCAAATATGCCGAAGAACTTGAGGCTTTTCTTGCCAACGTGCATTTGGCTCCTGCAGCTTTGTTATTTAATTCTGGGTACGATGCCAATGTGGGCCTGTTCTCTTCCATAGCTGCCCGTGGCGATACCATAATATATGATGAACTGATACATGCTTCTATACACGATGGTATAAAGCTTTCACGAGCCACCAGTTTTCCATTCAGGCATAATGATTTGGCTCATTTAGAAGAAAGGCTGCAAAAAGCAAAGGGTAATGTTTTTGTTGCTATAGAATCTGTTTACTCAATGGATGGCGACACGGCACCTATTGAAAGCATGGTTGAGTTGTGTGAAAAATTTATAGCCCATTGTATTGTTGACGAGGCACATGCTACCGGAATTTTTGGAATGGGTAAAGTACAGCAAATGGGTTTGCAGGACAGGGTGTTTGCCCGAATTCATACATTTGGTAAAGCAATGGGCTGCCACGGTGCAGTTGTAACCGGTAGCGCAACGTTAAAACAATACCTCATCAATTACGCCCGCTCATTTATTTATACCACATCATTACCCCTGCATAGTTTGGTAAGTATTGAATGTGCATATAAGCTATTGGACAAGAGTGCTGAAGAAATTAAAAGCCTGAATGCTAATATTAAATACTTCAAGAGCATGAACTTTTTCAGGAGTAAAATAAATAATGCACACAAATGGATTGATAGCGATAGTGCTATACAAAGCCTTATTATGCCGGGCAATGAAAAGGTGAAGAAGCTGGCATTGGCTATACAAGATCGCAATATGGATGTAAGGCCCATAATGAGTCCCACGGTTGCAAAAGGCAAGGAGCGGATAAGGGTTTGCCTGCATGCTTACAATACCATTGACGAAATGGATATATTATTGAACGTAATAGGAGCAGAGCTAAAAAAATGAAAAACATTTTTATTACCGGCATAGGTACCGATGTAGGCAAGACCATTGTTTCGGCTGTTATAACTGAAGCTTTGCACGCTGATTACTGGAAGCCCGTGCAAGCAGGATTTGCTGATGGAACAGATTCTGAATTAGTAAAGAGCCTCGTGTCAAATAAAAAATCTGTAATTCACCCAGAAGCATATAAACTTGAAATGCCTGCTTCGCCACATGCTGCCGCCGCCGCCGAGGGGATTACAATACATATAAAGGACATTAAACTACCTATAACTACTGACACTCTTGTTATTGAAGGTGCCGGTGGGCTAATGGTTCCTTTGAATGAAAAAGAACTGGTTATTGACTTAATAGAGCACTTGCAGGCTTCAGCCATAGTTGTTATACGTCATTACCTCGGCAGTATCAACCATTCACTATTAACTCTACAAGTGCTGAAGCAAAGAAACATCCCCATACTTGGACTTGTTATTAGTGGTTCACCAAACGAACAATCTGAGAAGGCTATTTTATCTTTCAGTAACTATAAGATAATTAGCAGAATAGGCGAAGAGAAAGAATTTACACCCGAGCTTATTGCCCGCTATGCCGAAAAATTTAAAGCATCATTACTGCAAAGCGGCCTTGCAACTAATAAATAATAATACATTTGCGGCGGGTAAGCCTTATACGGCCAGCTCCTGTTTAACTCCCCCAGGTTCGGAAGGAAGCAAGGGCATTACGGTTGAGCGGCGCGATGTAAGTAGCTTACCCTTTTTTTGTGCCATAGGCACTTCTTTCCCGAATAGAGTTTAATATGTTTGGAAAAAGGAAGCTCTAAACTACCTTCACCACTTCAATCTCAAATATCAAAGGCGTGTTTCCTCCAATTAGTCCTCCGGCGCCACGCTGGCCATAAGCCATCCATGATGGAATAAGTACGGTAATTTTTTCACCCTCGCACATTTTACCAATTATTTTTATCCAACCTTGTATAAGTGGCACATCCTGGCTATAAGTAAAACTAAAGGTTCCCGGCCCGCCATGGTCGGCCGATTGGTCAAATATTTTTCCATCAAGCAACATGCCTTTGTATTTAACTTCAACCTCATCTCCGTTGGCTACGGGTTTTCCGTTACCAGGGGTGTTCTTAAGAATGTAAAGGCTGTTTTCAACGTGGATTGCACTTGCACCATGCTCTGCTATATATTTTGCAATGGCTGCTTGTTCTGGTGTACCTGTAGGTGTCATAGTGTTATTGTTTTGTTCCAACCCCTTTCTAGTTGATAGAGAGAGGTTAGGGTGAGTATTAATTATTGTTTTGCCGGTACCACTTTCAATACTTCCATATCGAATAGAAGCGGAGAATATGCAGGGATAAGCGGACCCATAGCATGTGCACCATAAGCAATTGATGATGGTGCAAGTATAGTTACTTTATCGCCTTCGTGCATCATTCCAAGTACCTCTACCCATGCGTGTATAAGCGGCATACTCTGGCTATAAACCATAGCAAGTGCAGGCCTGCCATTTACGGTTGCAAACCCGGGTGCGCCAGGATGGTCTGCTGATTGGTCAAATACTTTGCCGCTGAATAATTTACCTACATAGGTTACATATACTGAATCGCCCGGTTGTATAAGCTTGTTTGCCGTTGCTACCTGTTTGATTACAAAAAGGCTGTCGGCAGTAGGCGAAGTATGTATATTGCTGTCGGCAAAATATTTTGCTATCGATGCTTTTTCTTTCAGTTTTACACCATCCATTGCCTTTTTCTGCTCCTCCATTACTTCTTGCTCGGTTTGCATTTTTACCAGCTTAATTTTAAATACAAGGTTTTTGTAACCACGCATTTGCGGAGGTACGCCACCACGCATGTGGAAAGACTTATTGAAAAGCGAATCGGTATTTATTCTAAAGGCAGCGCTGTCTCCAATTGCCATCATGGTAATACCTTGTTCAAGGCAGCCATCAAATGATTTTAGCAATTTTAATTTTACATTACCTGCTGAGTCACCGCCTTTTTTATGTGAGTCGAATATCAATGAGTCATCCTCTGTAGCATATATTAGTGATATGCTAACGTAGTCTCCCATAACCGGCATTTTAGCTGTTAAAGGCATTTTGCCTTTTGAAGCATGTTTATAAAAATGATACTCAACCTTGGTTGCGGGGTCCTTGGTAAATGCAAGTTTGGCAGGCATTTTAGCAGCAGCAGTTTTTGTTGCAGGAGCTTTAGTAGCCGGTTTCGTTTGTGCAAATGATGCAGCAGTAATTGCAATGCAACCAAGTAATGCAATAACAGGGCTCAGTTTTTTAATCATGTAAAAGGGAATTAATAGAAATAAAAAACCCGGCTGTTATCAGCCGGGTTTATATAAATTATTTTTTAGGTGATGTAACCTTAAGTATTTCCAGGTCGAATACCAGTGGTGTAAAAGGCATAATTGACCTTGAACCTTGTTGGCCATAAGCTATAGCCGAAGGCAAAAGCACCTTTGCTTTTTCTCCGTCGTGCATCATGCCAAGCGCTTCAACCCATCCGCGTATTACGTGCATATCGGCGCTGTAAACTACAGGGTAGTAGTTGCGGCCCGGGCCATGGTCAGATGTTTCAAGCATATCACCATTAAGATTGTATAGTGTATATTTTACATATACTGAATCACCATCTTTTATGGCTTTACCACTCTTGCCTTCAGTAGCTAAAAAGAACAAACTATCAGGGCTTGGCTTAGCAGTATATTTATGGTCGCTTAAGTATTTTGCAATATCAATAGGCTCCTGGCCTTTACGTTTCTGCATATCAGCCATGCGCTTTGCCATCATTTGGTTACGTTCATCTGTAGCTTGTTTCTCGGTTTCAAAACTTACAAGCTTTATAGAAAATGTAATGAAGCTACCCGAATGTGTAATAAACGGAGGAAGCTTCTTCATTTTAAAGGTTGACAGGTATAATGAATCAGCATTGATCTTAAAATCAGCGCTATCACCCTCAGCCAACATAGCAATGCCTTGTTCGAGACAGCCGTTAAATGATTTTTTCAGCGGTATCCTGAATGTTCCGAGAGAATCGCCGCCTTGCTTAACAGAATTATAGATAATAGAATCCTTTTCGGTTTTACCGATCATGGTAACACGGGCAACACCACCAAGAGATGCTTTGTTAGCGCTATTGGTTTGTTTTAAAATACGGTACTGAATACCGGTTGCTTCATCGGTAGAATAACTGCCGTTTGAACCACTTTTACAGCCTGCAAGTAGTAATGCAGCAGCTACAGTGTAAGAACCTAATTTGAACATGTTGTATTTCATAAGAATGATAAATTTATTTTCCCGGGTCGGTTACTTTCAGCATAGTTACTTCATAAATAACAGAAGTATAAGGCGGAACAATTCCTGTGGATGACCCGTTATCTCCAAAGGCGAGTTGCGAAGGTATAATAATTTTTGCTTTCTCTCCTTCACGCATCTTTTTTATGCCAATTTCAAGTCCTGTTATTACCTGTGCCGTATCGCCCAGCCTGAATTGCAAAGGCGACTTAACTGAAACAGAATCAAATACATGGCCGTTCAAAAAATACCCTTTATAGGCAATACTTACAGTGCTTTTGTTCTTTACTTCAATACCCGTTCCGGAGTGCAGCGATACAAAATAAACATTGTCCTGCTTGGCAGTTGTGGGTATATTATTTACGGTTACATACTGCAATAAGTTTAACTGTTCCTGTATGTCCATATCTTTTCGGGAGTCTCTTATTATCTTTTGTTTTTCAGCAAATTGTGTTGCATTCATAATACTGGTTATACGGGTATGAACTTTCATCATATCGCCTTTGTGCAGAAATATGGGTAGTGATAAATGTAATATACCCCTGAAAACATCTTCAGCCGGAACTATAAAATTTACACTATCGCCTTCGTTGCAGCCAAGCAAAATTCGTTGGTAGGTACCGCCCGACCTAAGTGTATCGTAAGGAAGAAAAACTGCAAAGGGGAAACCATTATCGCGCGAATCCCAAAATATGGAGTCGTTCATTTTGGCATAGCTTATCTCTATCTCCATTACATCGCCATAGCGAGGCTCCTTATGGCTGTTACCCAGGTCGGTATATTTATAATAATCTTTTCCGTTTTTTGTTGTGTAGCCGGGGTACTTGGAATCGGTATGGTGCTTGCAGGCTAAAATAAAAAGGAGAGGAAGAAAAATGAGATACCGTTTCATTAGGGTTGTGTTATTTACAGGTACAAAACTATTTATAGAATTCAATATTTCATACAAGATTTATTAACATCTTATCAGTCGTTGCATCTTTAGTACTACCTTTGAAACTCCGAAAAAAAGAGACGGTATTAGCTAATGGAAAACGATTTTTTGGCAGATTTAAATCCTGAACAACGCGCTGCGGTAACAACTACCGAAGGGCCTGTAATGATTATTGCCGGTGCCGGTTCAGGTAAAACCAGGGTACTTACTTACCGTATTGCACACCTGTTAAATAATGGTGTTGATCCATACCGCGTGCTGTCGCTTACCTTTACCAATAAGGCAGCGCGCGAAATGAAAGAACGTATTGCGCATTTAATTGGCGACAATGCCCGCGACCTGTGGATGGGTACATTTCACTCGGTGTTTGCACGTTTGCTAAGACGAGAAGCAGGCAAAATAGGTTACCCCGCTAACTTTACCATATATGATAGTGACGATTCAAAAACGTTGCTTAAGAGTATTGTAAAAGAATTAGGGTTGAATGATACTGCCTATAAAGCATCAGCTTTGCTTGGCCGCATATCTACACTTAAAACCATGTTGCTTTCGCCAAAAGAATACTTAGCTGATATTACTTATCAGAATGAGGATAGGGCAGCAAGGCGTGAGCACTTCGGACAGATATTTGAAACATACAACAAGCGCCTGTACAAATCGGCAGCAATGGATTTTGATGACCTGCTTTATAATACCAATATACTATTGCGCGATCATCCTGAGGCATTGTTAAAGTACCAGGACATGTTCCGTTATATATTGGTTGATGAGTACCAGGATACTAACTTTTCGCAGTACATGATATTGCGCCAGCTTGCAGCAAGACACCTTAATATATGTGTGGTGGGCGATGATGCACAAAGTATATATGCGTTCCGTGGAGCAAATATTCAGAACATACTCAACTTTCAAAAGCATTACGCCGATACCCAGGTTTTTAAGCTGGAACAGAATTACCGTTCTACCAAAACTATTGTGAGTGCTGCCAATCAGGTTATTGCTAAAAACCGTGATCAATTACAAAAAACAGTTTGGACAGCAAACGAAGACGGAGAGAAAATACGCATCACCCGTTCCTTTACCGATTCGGAAGAGGGCAGGCAAATAGCACAATCTATTTTCGATACGCGTATTTCGCAACATGCTGCCAATAAAGAGTTTGCTATACTATACCGTACCAATGCACAAAGCCGTCCTTTAGAGGAAGCCTTGCGGAAACTCAATATACCTTACCGTATTTATGGCGGTGTTTCTTTCTATCAGCGTAAGGAGATAAAAGACCTGATGGCTTATTTCCGCCTGACCATTAACCAGCACGATGAAGAAGCCTTGCGCAGGGTTATCAATTATCCTGTACGCGGAATTGGTGATACTACATTCGATAAAATGATTGTTGCTGCTGCCGATAACGATGTTAGCATTTGGACGGTGATGGACAACATTGCTGACTTTAACCTGCCGGTACAGATGCGTGCCGTTGAAAAAATAAAAGAGTTTGTTACGCTTATAAAAAGCTTTGTAGCTCTTTTACCTGACTATCCTGCTTACAAACTCGCCGATTATATTGCCTCGAACACAGGCATTATGAAAGAGCTTTACCAGGACCGCACCCCCGAAGGTGTTAACCGTATGGAGAACATTCAGGAGTTGCTGAATGGATTAAAAGACTTTACTGAAAAAGCAGATCAGGATGGGCCTGTGCCTACGCTCGACAAGTTTATGGAAGATATTGCCCTGCTTACCAGCGAAGATATTAATGAAGACGAACAGCATGATGCTGATAAGGTTCTTTTAATGACTATACATGCTGCAAAAGGGCTCGAGTTTAATTATGTGTATATAGGCGGGCTTGAAGAAAATCTTTTCCCATCGCAAATGGCAATCATGTCGCGCGAAGAATTGGAAGAAGAAAGAAGATTGTTTTATGTGGCGCTTACCCGAGCCAAAAAACAAGCCAACTTATCATACTCTATAAGCCGTTACCGTTATGGTAATTCGCTTAGCTGCGAGCCAAGCCGCTTTTTAGAAGAGATTCCTGCAGAATGTGTTGAAAATATAAGTTCATCGTATTCTCCCGATTCGCGGGATGATTCCTATGGGTCATTATTCCCAAGGACACCGAAAGTATTTAATGTAACACCTCCGATACAAAAGCCAATATCGCTAACCAATAAAAGACTGGTGAGCCTTAAAAAAGTAACTGCCGGTGCTCCGGTTGATAATAGCCACCTTACAGGCCTTCAAGCCGGTGCTAAGGTTGAACACGATAGGTTTGGCATTGGAGAAGTGATAACCATTGAGGGCCAATACCCCAATAGCAAAGCAATAGTAGTGTTCGAGAACGGAGAAAAGAAACAGTTGCTTCTGCGCTTTGCCCACCTTAAAATACTCAGCTAAATAGCATTAGGCATAGTTCATTCATTTTTGTAGATTTGCTCAAACAAATTTAACGGATGAGGAAAAGCATACTTTTTATTGTTGTTCTGCTTTTTGCCGCAACGGCTTTCAATTCGTGTTCCAATTACAAAAAAAATTATTCCGAAGTAGTTCTGTGGGAACTCGGTGATGCTGGTGCGCTTAACCCGTACCTTGCCAGCGATAATGTGTCGCCCGATATCAATAATAATATTTTCCAGCCCCTTTTAAATTTCGATTTTAAAACCCTTAAGCTGGTTCCTGTTTTAGCTGACAGCATACCGAGTGTAAAAATTGATGCTGCAGGGCGAATGCTCATTACTTACGAATTAAGGAAAGAAGCCAGATGGGATAATGGCACACCTGTTACAGCAAAAGATGTAGAATTCTGTTTGAAGGTTATTAAAAACCCATTGGTAAATGATGAGCCCTACAAACCTTATTTCGAAATGGTTGGCGATATAATTTTATATCCCGATAACCCGCGAAAGTTTACCATTATATATAATGAAAAATATGCACTTGCCCTTATAGCAACCGGTACCGACATATTTGTGATGCCTGAATATGTGTACGACACGAATAAATACATGGAGAGCTTTACGGTTAAGCAAATGCAGGCTGATACAAGCCTTGCGCATGATCCTAAAATGATTGCATTTGCTAAGTCATATAATTCCGATAAATATTCACGTGACCCGAAATATATTTCGGGCAGCGGCGCATACCATTTTACACAATGGGTAACGGGGCAGCGTGTTACCCTGGAGAAGAAAACTAACTGGTGGGGTGATGCACTACAGGGTACCAATTGCTTCTTTGATGCATTCCCTTCAAAGCTTATTTACCAAACAGTGAATGATATGACCACTGCACTTGTTTCGGTAAAGGCCGGGAACATTGACGCAATAAATTATATTAAACCACCTGACTTTGCTGAACTGCCTAAGTCAGATAAGTTTATGAAGAACTTTAATACCTATCAGCCACTGAGAATGGCGTATTCCTATTTGGGTATAAATATGACGAACCCAAAATTTGCAGATGTAAATACACGCAAAGCAATTGCCTACTTGATGGACGTACCCCGCATTATTAAAGATATATACTATGGCTATGCACAACAGGTAACGGGAGTTATATCTCCAATGGATTCTGCTGATTATAACTATGCCATAAAACCATATCCGTTTAATATTGATACAGCTAAAGCCCTGTTAGCTGCTGCCGGATGGAAGGACAGCGATGGTGATGGTGTGCTCGATAAAGTAATTGATGGAAAGAAAACAGACTTTACTATTGATTATTTATGCCCTTCGGGTAGTGAGCAACGTAAAAAAGTGGGACTGGTATTTAAAGAAGAAGCCCGTAAAGTAGGTATAACTATTGATGTAAGGGAGCAAGATAATAATGTGTTTTTAGAAAACCTGAGAACCCATAATTTCGAAATGTATATGGGCGGATGGGTAACACAACCAGGCCCGCAAGATTATAAACAGATATTTTATACTAGCTCTGCGCTTAACAAAGGTTCGAACTTTACCAGCTTTGGCAACGATGCTTCTGATGCACTTATCGATTCTATTCGTGTGGAGCTTGATGCAACAAAGCAATCGCAAATGTTAAAACGTTTGCAGGTAATTATGCACGAACAGTGCAGTTATATATTTCTGTTCTCGCAGGAAGCCCTTATAGCCATCAACAAAAAATATTCCAACGCATACCCGTCGCCTATAAACCCCTATTACTGGGAGGCTGGTTTTAAAGCCGCTGCAGATAACTAAATGTGTAACCCCGCTTCCGCATGCTGAAGTACATAGTTAAGCGGATATTTATTTTTATTCCTACGCTGATAGCTATTTCGCTCATCACGTTCATTATTGGTATTAATGCACCCGGCGACCCTGTTGAAACCATATTAACTAAACAGCAAGGCGAAGGACAGTCGGTAAAAGGCCTGGTGGATGAGTCCGCGTATCTTTCATTACGCCACAAACTCGGACTCGACCTGCCGCTATTTTATTTGAGTATTACTAATGCGACTGCAAGCGATACCTTATACCATATTGCTAAAACCGATGTAAGAGAGAATCTCAAGCATATTGCTTTTATATATGGTAATTGGCCGGATGTAGCAAAGTATTATACTTCAATTAAACAGTTTGAAGATAAGTTGAATAGCATAAAAACTGACAGTGCTATTGCTGATAAACTTATTAGTGCAAAGACTGTAGTTAATTCTTTGTACATAAATTACGATCAGGATAAAATAACAGGACTGTTTAATAAACTTGATAATGTTATTTCCAAAAGCAATTCTTCTTTACAATTGCTTACACCAAATCTAGTCGCCTTAAAATCTGCCGAGAAAAACATTATAGATAACCAATCGCCTTACCGTAAATACATACCAGTAATGCACTGGTATGGCTTCAGGAACCAATATCATCATTGGTTGGTAAGTTTCCTTAGGGGAGATTTTGGTTTATCGTACCAGGATATGCGGCCTGTTGGCCCCATAATTTGGGATGCCATGAAATGGACCATGGGTATTAGCTTTATATCGATACTGCTGGCTTATTTTATAGCTATACCTATAGGAGTAAAAGCTGCAGTGAATAAAGGAAGTAAACGAGAGAAGTTAACTACATCGGGTTTGTTCATGCTCTATTCCCTGCCCAATTTCTGGATTGCTACTTTGCTTATTATTTTCTTTTGTGGTGGCGATTGGTTCTCCTGGTTTCCTGCACCTGGTGCTGCGCCTATTCCTTCCGATGCACCGTTCATGTATCATATCACACAAGGTTTATATCGCTTAATTCTACCGCTTATTTGCTGGACATATACGTCTCTTGCATTTATATCGCGCCAGATGCGTGGTGGTATGCTAAATGTAATTGGGCAAGATTATATACGTACGGCCAAAGCAAAGGGCCTTTCGGAAAATGTTGTGATATGGAAACATGCTTTCCGTAATTCGTTGCTGCCGGTAATTACTTTATTTGCAAATGTTTTTCCTTTATTATTATCTGGCTCGGTGGTTATCGAACAAATATTTTCAATTCCCGGTATGGGGCAAATAAGCTATAATGCACTACTTGCAAACGATTACCCGGTAGTGTTTGCAGATGTTATGTTTGCTGCTTTGCTTACCTTACTGGGTACTTTGGTTGCCGATATACTTTATGCCATGGCCGATCCGAGAATTTCATTTACAAAAGCCACTGCCTGAAATGAGCATACTAGCTAAAATAGTAAATCCGAGTCGGTATGCTGATGAAGCAATGCAGCAGGTTGCTAATGCAGGTACTTCGCAGAGTTATTGGATGATGGTTAAGAAGCAATTCAGGAAAAATAAGCTGGCAGTGTATTCCTTGCGTGTTGTTTTCTTTTTGGTTGCATTGGCATCGCTTGCTGATTTTATTGCCAACGAAAAACCATTGGTATGTAATTACAATAATCATGTTTACTTTCCTATACTAAGGTCATATACTGTGGTTATGGGAATAAACGAATGGCCCTCGGAATTGCAAAATGTAGAATGGAAAAAACTCAATTATAAATGGTCCATATTTCCTCCTATACCTTACTTGCCTGAAAATATTGATGAGGCCAATGTGCATTCTGTAAGCCCCTTCGATAAGCAACAGGTGAAATCGAAACGTTGGAGGCATTGGCTGGGTACTGATGAATTAGGCCACGACATATTTGCTGCCATGATATATGGCACGCGCATTGCTTTGCTTGTGGGCATTGTATCTATGAGCATTGCCACATTAATTGGTTTAATACTGGGCTCACTTGCAGGCTATTTTGGTGATGAACGATTGAAAGTATCACGTAGTAGTTTGATATTTAATTTACTGTTTTTTGCGCTTGGTATATTTTACGCATTTGGTTTGCGCTCATACATACTAAGCGATGCACTGACGCATTCTTTTCTCTCACTCTTCGGACAATTGCTACTCAGCTTACTTATTTTTATCGCTGTAATTGTAATAGGTAATATTCTGGCTCTGCCATTTAAGCGTTTACCAATACTGGGCAAAAAAATAAATATTCCTGTGGATATTATTGTTTCGCGCTGTATAGAAATTATGATTTCCATTCCAACACTATTTCTTATTATAGCTATAGTTGCTATTGCCAAGCCATCGCTAATGTTGGTTATGCTTGTTATTGGCGCTACTACCTGGACTGGCATTGCCCGTTTTGCCCGTGCTGAATTATTACGAATAAGAAGCCTTGAATATATTGAAGCTGCACATGCACTGGGCTATTCAGAAGTGCGCACTATTTTCCGCCATGCATTGCCCAATGCACTATCGCCTGTGCTTATAGCTGTTGCATTTGGTATCGCCAGTGCAATACTTACCGAGGCCACATTATCGTTTTTAGGTATTGGAGTTCCTGCTGATACATTTACATGGGGTTCATTACTGGCAGAAGCTCGTTATAAACCTACGGCATGGTGGCTGGCAATTTTTCCGGGTATAGCAATTTTTATTACCGTTACGGTATATAACTTATTGGGCGAGGGACTTACAGATGCCATGGACCCGCGGCTTAGGAAATAATTAAGTTGTTATGTCTATAACTATAGAATTGAGATAGTAAGCTTAAATAAAAAATCCCGATCGTTTTACTGACCGGGATTTTCAATTATTCTTAAACGTTCTTTTATCTGTTCAGCATAATTTTCTTGGTAACGGTTGATTTGTCAGTTACCATTTTTATAAAATACATTCCAGGTGATTGACTGGATAAGTCAAGCGTATGTGTAGAGTTCAATGCACTGTTCCATTGTGTTTTTTGCACCAATTGACCGAGTGTGTTATAAACTTCTACATTCACATCTGAAGCTTGTTCTAACGAAATTTCAGCAGTAACGATACCTGTAGTAGGATTAGGATAAAGCTTAACAGCTTCGCTCAAATCATTGGTAGGCACATCAAGTGGAGAACATAAATTCGCCCACATAGCATGAGATACGTTAAGTCCTGTCCATACATTATTTGCAGGAGTCCATCCGTTTAAGCCATAGGCTGCGGCAACATCATACTGCCATGCAGTGGCTGTGGTACCTTCATTTGAAGTATCGGTAACTATGCCTATTGTATCTGTTTTATAAGCTGCTGCAAGAGTTGTATAATCAACACCTACATAATACGGTGTAGTGGGTTGCACTGCTGTTGCAAACGTAACTAATGTTGGAGCAGATGTTGAAATACTTGATACCGTAACTGCTTTTGTGGTTAATATTTTTCCAGGGGCTCCACCTACACCGGTATTATCCCAGATGTTTACATTAACTGTTCTTCCAACTGTTTTAGATGAAGCTTTAAAAAAGTAAACATATACTGAACCGATGGTATAGCCACTGCAAACCGGGTTGGCAAAATATTCGGCAACTTGCTGAATGGTGTCACCATAGGTACCAGTGCAAAACTGATTTGTACCCGGAGAATAATAAGTAAGATATGCTTTGGCAGGAAGGTTAGTTGCTGTATCGCAAATACCTGAACCTTTACAGGTAGGGTTTGCAATTGGAGGTACAATTCCTATTAAAGCTTCAAGGCCTGAATTGAAAGTAGGCTGGGTACCAAGTGAGCCTGCAGGAGTAAGTGCATTGAGGGCATACCAGCCGTCATCACCACCGCCCCAACCCCAGTTCATGTGGAACTGGTTGCTTGCATTGTAACCATCGCATACCCATGTATGTCCGCCATCCGATGCCTGTCCAGCGTATTCAATTACCCTGCCTTTATTAAGGTCTGTTTCTAACGTATCTTGCCATGCGGTTGCACTCATGCTGGTCGCATCCATGCCATGCAGTATGTTAATGGTATAACCAAAATAAGTAGGGTAAGATTTTTGTGCGCATGGCCCTCCGCCTGCATCAGCAGTAATCACATATGCAGCACTTCCACTTGGGTCATAGTTCATTGCAACACTAACGCCTGCATCATACATTAATGTATCAACATCGGTTGCTTTTGAAGGATTGTAAGGCATGTTATTAGCATAGTGGTAAGTCATGTTGGCATAATTAACAGATAATGTACCATATTGAGTTTTGTCTCCACTAGCTGTACAATCGCAATAAGAACTTGAACTTGTACCCTTTGTTGGGTACTGCCAGTACCTCATAATTTGAGCCATGGTAGTTGCTACACAACCTGTTACCGAGTGACCAGGGCACATACTGTTATATATATAAGGTGCTGTTGTAGGAGAAGCGTTATAAGGGCTGCTTTGATTCCATATACTTTGCACCAGATAAGCTGTGCTGGAAGGGAATGGGTTACTTGTTACACGGTGAGTGCCCGGTTCATCCTTTGAGTAGGCAGTAATAGGCGATTGAGCTGCTGCACCATGTGATACTTTATAAGCAGGGAAAGGCTTTTGGGTTGCTTTATGCATATTATTTTGTACACTTAGTGGCACCTTATTAGCAATATATGAAGTCCACTCGTCAGTTATATCGGGGGTGGCTTTTAAATTAGAAGCCTTGCAAGCAATAATTTCTGTTTTGCGCTTCTGCATCCAAAAATCAAAGTTTGTTCCTTTTGTAGGAACAACATAAGCCCTTGGCTCATTCGAATAACCAATAATAGGGTGAAGTGCATCGTCGGCCGATACAATTACAAAGCCACCGGTACCATTGATATTGAATACGTAATAAACTGCATTGCCCGAATTATCTGTCTCGGTATAAGCAAGTGTAATGCTCGAAACAGGGTTTGGCGAGTTTTGTCCGTAAAAATTAGCCGCCACTTGTTGGGCTGTATTCACTGGGACAGTTGATGCTGTAATTGCACCCGAAAATGCTGTGAGTGCTATTAGTAAACTTGTAATTTTTCTCATAGGGGGAAGAATTGTGTAATACTATTAATTATGTTTGCTTTAATTTCTACAGCAAATATGGAATTTTTTTCTTTCAATTCCAAATCAAATAAGAGATAATTCAGTGTAAGTCTTCCTTAATTATGCAAATACAGGACACAATACTACTAATAGAAGACGAAAAAAACCTTTTATCGGTTATAAAGCTTAACCTGGAAATGGAGGGTTATACAGTTACTGCCTATGATAATGGGGAGACGGCCTGGCAGAAGTTCAGAGGCTCGCATTATTCACTTATTATTTTAGATGTGATGCTGCCGGGTATGGATGGGTTTGAACTATGCACCAATATCCGGAAGGTAGATAAGCATGCGCCTATACTATTCCTAACTGCACGTGGCGATGCGGAAGACAGGATAAAAGGATTAAAATTAGGTGCAGATGATTACCTGGCTAAACCATTTCATTTGGAGGAATTATTGTTAAGGGTAAAGGCCCTGCTTAAACGTACTTCATCTTCTGTACCATCAGCACAAGGCGATGAAAAATTTTCTTTTGGAGGTAACTCTATCAATTTTCTCAGCTATGAAATTGCTACCCCCAATGGTGTAAAGCAGCAGATAAGTAAAAGAGAAATAGAATTATTGAGATTATTGATAGATCACAAAAACGAGGTTGTACCACGCGATACTATACTTGAAAAAGTTTGGGGCTACGAAACGGCTCCTTCTACCCGCACGGTAGATAATTACATAGTAAGCTTCCGTAAATACTTTGAACAGGACCCTAAAAATCCAAAGCACTTTCACTCTATAAGAGGGGTAGGGTATAAGTTTACTGAATAACTAGACTAACTTACGTGCTATCATAAGCCCATCGCGAATAGGGACTAATACATTTTCCACACGTGGGTCGCTAGTTACTTTGTTGTTGTAGTCCATAATGGCTTTAGTGTCAACGTCAGGCTTGCTGGCTTTTTCAACCACCTTACCGCTCCACAATACATTATCAGCTATAATGTAACCACCCTTACGCACCTTATCAAAAACAATATCGTAATAGTTTGAATAATTCTTTTTATCGGCATCTATAAATACCATATCAAAAACATAATTCATAGTTGGTATTATCTCCGATGCATTACCCGTATATGTTTTTACTTTTTTCTCAGTTCCCGATTCTTTAACATACTTCTGTACCATAGCCAGTAATTCTTCATTAATATCTATGGTGTGAATAGTACCTCCGTCTTTCAATCCTTCAGCAATGCTAATACCTGAATAACCTGTAAAAGTTCCAATCTCCAGTACTTGTTTGGGCTGTATCATACAGGTAAGCATTTTCAAAAACCTTCCCTGCAAATGCCCCGATAACATTTGGGGCATTAATACATGCGCATGGGTTTCGCGGTTAAGCTCTTTCAATACCTCAGGTTCGGGAGTAGTATGGTTTTCAATATAGGCTTCGAGTGCTTCAGAAAAGAAATTCATAAATGTGTTTTTATTTAGATGGTTTGTACCCCGATTTTTGCAAAATTCTATCGGCATTCGTTTCTGCCATTAATTGTGCCAGGCTTACCTTTCGGTTGTTCTTCATATAACTGCGTACTATTTGCCAGCCAAGCCAGTGCCCAACGCGAGATGGACAGAAGTCGTGATTGAATGCAGCGGTAAACGGGCCATCGTCGGTAAATTTTAAAATATCGGTTTGGTCGGTAGAATAGATCATTCGTTTTTCAATTAGGTATGCCCACATATTAAATTCATTTTCTTTGCACCAGGCCAGTTGTTTGCCGGTGTACCACATCTTGGTGGTATCGCCAATATCGGGTAGTAGAGCATCTTCCATGTATCTTATTTTTCCTTCGTGCACTATTGCTGCAAGCATATCGTTTTTATCTTCGTTAGGCTTAAAAGCGCTTTGCAGCCAACCATAAACAGCATCGCAAAGCATATAATCTTTGCTCATGTGCAGCATTTTAAATTCAGGGAAACGCAACATAATATAATAGGGCGATTTTTTTCCTAAATACATGTCCAGCGATATAGCCAATGTGCTGTCTTTGTATGCAAGTGCATAATTAAAGCCACTTATTGCAGTTACTATTCGGGGTAACGCCCGTTCAGGAAAATAATATCTGAAATGTTTGAATGCATCTGTCAAACCATTTTCTAGGAAGGACATATCAGGATATATTTTTTCGCAAGTATCGTATACATGCCGCATATCCTTATCGGTAACAAAACGCCTTAGCCCCGCATTGTAGGTAGAATCTCTGATGCCTGCATCGTTAATTACATCAATAACAAACTGATCGTAAAACCTTCCGTATTTTTTTTCGAGTATGGGTGTGTATTTATTGATGCTATCTATCGGCATAGCAAACATATCTTTTTCAAGCCTGTCAATTTTTACAGGAGGTATATTAATACCCGATACATTTATTTTAAGGGGATTGTTGTTGCATGATGCAAGCAAAATAATTCCTGCACAAACTAAGAGCAGCAGAATTGAATGAATTCGTTTTATCATATATGCAAAGGTAATGGGGATTCTGACATTAGGTAGCCGGGCTATAAAGCTTTCGCAATCTTTTATTTAATGGCTCAGAATAGTAAGATGAAATAACTTCAGCCAGCAAAGCAGATATGATTAGAAATGCCAGTAGCCATAGTACTTTACTGTATTGCCCCAATTGTTCACGACTAACAATTGTTTTCATTAAAGCCAGTATAACAATATGAAACAGGTAAAGTTCGTAACTGCATTTACCGAACCAGCAAATGATTCTGGTAAGTATGTTTTTTGAAAATAACGGCGATGCGTGTTTGTTGTAAGTTTGAATTAGTAATAGGGCAGTCCCCAAACCAACCAACGATACTCCATAAACCACATTATCCATTATGCCGCTATAGAAATAGGTAATGGCAATTAATGCAATTGAAAAAAGGCTGAGAAACTTTCCTTTCATCCCTTCTATCTTATATTTTTTTGCAAACAAGGCAGCACAACATCCCAATGCAATTCCATCAAAACACGACCAATAACCATAGAGTGCAATTATTTCATCATCTGTGTGGAAACTCCTATATATAGGAGCCAGTATGATAAATAGAATCCATACAGGAATAATAAATTTTTCTTTTCGAAAGATTAGACAAAGAATGGGGAATGTGAAATAGAATACTTCTTCTACCGATAGCGACCAGAATATATTGATGCAGTAATTAAAGTACCCAACCTTTGCCATTAATACATTATGCCAGAAGGTTAGTACCGAAAGAACAGTGGTGAACATGGATACATTTTTAGAGGGGCTATTGTGAAATATATCCATTGGAGTAAAGCTGAGAAGTACCAGAATAACAAGTACAAGTAAAAGTGATGGTACTATACGTGCAAAACGCATCAGGTAAAAACTAAGAGCATTTACATTGCCCAATACTTTATAGCGCTCTACCGATTTTGAGGTGATGAGAAAACCCGATATGACAAAAAACATGGTTACTCCATAATTGCCATTGCTTACAATTGATGAAATTATTTTTTTAGAAAAGATAGTGCCAAGTATACTATCGCTAAGGTGATAGGCTAAAGCAAAATGCAATAACAGAACAAGTATGATTGAAACTCCACGCAGAAAATCGACATACAGGTTTCTGGTATTGTATAGGGCCATATTAATACGTAAAGTTTTTTGGAGTCATGCCAAGGCTGCTTAATATTTTAAGCGGAATTCCTTTTCTTGCAGCTTCAAATGCAGGGTTTTTTAATGCCATATCGCAATGAATATAATTTGCAAAAATGTAGGTATTGTTGTTGGCTTCAATATAGCCTACAAACCAGCCTACTTCTACATTATTTATAAATCCCCACCCTGTTTTTCCTCTTAGTACAAAATTTGTGGTGTCTTTTATTATCATTATTTTCTTGAGTATTTCAATATTGCGTTTCGAAAACGGAAGACTGTCATCATGTACGCGTTTTAAAAAAGCAATTTGCTGTTGCGGGCTTATGCGTAAGCCACCATATAACCAGAATTTATCGATACCTCCCGATGTGTCTGTGTTTCCATAGTGGGTGGTGTCTAACCAATACTTCATTCGTTTGCCGCCAACTCGCCGGGCAAGCTCCTGGTAATACCAAAATGCTGAATACTTAAAAGCTCTCTTCAGATCAAGATCCTGGTTCCAGTCCTCACTAAAACGTACCACACTATCCCATTTTATTATATAATTCTCATCAGGAATTACTCCTGTTTCGAGGCCTATAAGGGTATTGCAAATTTTAAAAGTAGAGCAAGGCAGAAATTGTTGCTTGTATTCTGAAGTATCGTAAATAGTGTACTTATTGTTATTCAGGTCATACATTGCAAAGCAGCCACTAACATTATTTTCGTCAAAGGTTTTCTTGAAATCATCGCGCACTTCTATGCTTGGCCCATGTTTACAACCCAGTACTGTGGTAATTAGCAATAGCAGCAATAGTTTTATCCTCATAGTGTAAATATTAGTATCAAATGTATAAAACCCCTAATAACAAAATAGACTAACTTTATAACATATTTTAACAAAACCAGCAGAGCTGAAGTATCGTATATCTTTGTAAATAACCGAAAATGAACTACAGATTAATTACCGCAGTACTTATTGCAGCATCGCTGCAAGCCTGCTCGCAACAAAACCCAAGTAACAATAATAAAACCGTAACTAAAATGGATACGACAAAACATCATGGTTCAGAAAAATACAGGAAACTAACTCCTGAAGAAGAACGCGTAATTGTAGATAAGGGAACCGAGGCCCCATTTACAGGGAAGTATGAAACAACTACTGCCAAGGGCACTTATGTATGTAAGCGTTGCGGTGCTCCTTTGTACAGGTCGAGCAATAAATTTGATGCACATTGTGGCTGGCCGGCTTTTGATGATGAAATTCCGGGTTCAGTGAAAAAGATACCGGACCCAGATGGAATGCGCACTGAAATTGAATGTGCCAACTGCGGCGCTCACTTAGGACACGTATTTACAGGCGAAGGCTTTACGGCTACCAATACACGCCATTGTGTAAATTCAATATCGCTTTTGTTTATACCGGCCGATAGTACCGGTGCAGATAAGAAATAAAGAAAGATTGGAATTACTCTGCCAGTGTACCTAACTCAGCAGATATCTCTTCCCACTGCTTGAATTTTTCTTCAAGCTTTGATTTCAGGCCTTGATATTCGGCGAGAAATGTGTTCGAATCTGGTTTAGTGTAAAAGTCGGCGTTGCTGATTACCTTATCAGCCTCTGCTATTTTTTTCTCAAAGCCAGAAATCTCTTCTTCAATCTTATTTATCTTCGATTGAAGTTGTTTTATTTTTTTGCCTGAATCTTCTTGTTGTGCAGGAGCTACCTGTGCAGACTTGGTTACTTTATCGTCCTTTTTAGTTTTCTGGGCCAGCTTCGATTCATTCAGCCTTTCGAGTTTACGCTTACGCATAAATTCATTAATATCACATAAATGTTCTTTTACATGCCCTTCACGGAACTCATAAAGTTTATGAACTAAGCCATCTAAAAAGTCACGATCGTGAGATACTATGATCATTGTTCCCTGGTAATCGAGCAGGGCACGTTTCAAAATATCCTTCGAACGGATATCTAAGTGGTTAGTTGGTTCATCGAGTATAAGCAGGTTATAAGGTTGCAGTAAAAGTTTGCATAATGCCAACCTTCCACGTTCACCGCCACTTAATACACGTACTTTTTTATCTATATCATCGCCACTGAATAAAAATGCACCCAGTAAATTTCTTACTCTGCTACGCACTTCGCCCACAGCTAATTCATCAATAGTATCGAATACTGTTTTATTGGTATCCAGTTTTTCTGCCTGATCCTGTTCAAAATAACCCATTAGTGCACTGTGCCCTAATTTTATAGTGCCTGTAAAATCAGTTTTTCCGGCAATCATTTTCATCATGGTGGTTTTGCCTTCGCCGTTACGGCCTACAAAAGCAATACGCTCACCTTTTTCAATAATAAAATTCGCACCCGAAAATATATGCTTAGGGCCATAATCTTTAGCTGCATGTTCTACCGTAAGCACTATGTTGCCACTATGCGCAGGAGGAGGGAATTTAAAGTAGATAGCAGAGTTATCGGCTTCATCTACTTCTACAATTTCCATTTTATCAAGCTTTTTAATAAGTGATTGTGCAAATGCAGCTTTACTGGCTTTGGCACGGTTCTTATCAATAAGTATCTGGGTTTTGTTAATTATCTTCTGCTGGTTTTTGGCCGCAGCTTCCTGCTGTTCACGCCTTTCCTGCCTTAATTGTAAATAATGACTGTAATTGGTTTTATAGTCATATATTTTCTTGTTCGATATTTCTATAGTGCGTGTGGTAACGTTATCAAGGAATTTTTTATCGTGAGATATAAGTACCAAAGCGCCTTCGTAAGTTTCCATAAACTCCTCCAACCACTGCATAGATTCTATATCCAAGTGGTTGGTAGGCTCATCCAGTAAAAGCACATCTGGTTTTTGAAGTAACAATTTTGCTAATTCAATACGCATACGCCATCCACCACTAAGTTCAGAAGTAGCGCGGGTAAAATCGCTGCGCTCAAAACCAAGCCCTTTTAATTTTTTTTCTATTTCCTCATCCATATTACCTGAACCAATTACCTCTAAGCGGTGCGATATATCGGTTATTTCGGTAATAAGGTTCGAGTATGAATCGGTTTCGTAATCAGTTCGTGTTTCTAATTCGTGGTTTATTTCGCTCAGGCGCTTTTCAAGTTGTTGTATTTCACTGAAAGCTGTAGCAGTTTCTTCAAACACGGTTTTGCCATGTTGGTGAACCATATCTTGCGGCAGGTAGGCTATTTTAATACCTTTAGGTTTACCAATACTTCCTGCACTTGGGCTTTGCTGATCAGCTAAAAGCTTTAGCATTGTACTCTTACCCGAACCATTTTTTCCGGCAAGGCCAATCCTGTCCCTGGAATTGATCAGGAAACTAACGTTTTCGAAGAGTGAGGACCCTCCAAAACTTACAGTTATGCCATTTAATGAAATCATGCCTTCGAAAAAAGATTTGCAAAAGTAGTCCTTTTCATCGGATTTAGCGTAGGTAAAAGGGTAAAATTCAAATAAATGCTCGGTTTTGGGGCTTGGAGAGCAATACATAAAATAATAAAGGCCCTGCAATTAAGCAGAGCCTCTATTATTGCTGTGAGAAATAAATTACTTGGTAGCTGGCTTGTCAGCAGCTTTAGCATCTTTCTTAGGAGCAGCTTCTTTCTTAGTGCTCTTAGTTGCTTTAGCATCTTTGCTGTCAGCAGCTTTTACTTCTTTCTTAGGAGCTTCTTGCTTAGCAGGAGCTGCCTTTTCTTGACCAAAAGAAACACCAGCTAAAAGAACCAGTGACGAGAGGATAACGATTGACTTTTTCATGACAGTATAAATTTAATTGTTAGTTTATGAGAGCAAAACTATAACCCCAAAATGAAGGAATAATGAAGAAAACCAGTTCGAAATGATTTTTTACTCGCTCTTATCGGATAATTATGGCAACATTATAAGTATTACAGCCTTGTTTAAGGGTTTAGCCAAATCGGTAATATGCAGGTTACAGTATTATTATATTTTTGCAACTCAAATTATAAATTCATCAATAGATAATAATGGTGAATTTATATTCGCGAATACTTAAAAAATATTTAATAATTAATGAGCAATTATAAAATCATGAAAAAAGGACCTGTTTCTGCGTTTATCGATACTAACTATCTGCACTTTAACTCTGCAACCCTTGTAGATGCATCGAAAGCTTATATAAAGCACATGGATAAAAAGGGTAAAATGATGATTACCCTTGCCGGCGCTATGAGTACTGCTGAACTTGGCATATCATTAGCTGAAATGATCCGTAAGGATATGGTATCTATAATATCGTGTACAGGCGCTAACCTCGAAGAAGATATTATGAACCTTGTGGCACATAGCCATTATAAAAGGGTTCCGAATTACCGACAGTTATCACCTGCCGAAGAATGGGATTTGTTGGAGCATGGCTTTAACCGTGTAACCGATACTTGTATTCCTGAAGAAGAAGCTTTCCGCCGCATACAAAAACATATACATAAAATATGGAAAAAGGCTCAAACCACTGGCAAGCGTTATTTCCCACACGAATATATGTATGAACTCTTGCTTTCAGGAGTAATGAAAAAGCATTACGAAATTGATGTAAAGAATAGCTGGATGATGGCTGCTGCCGAAAAGAATATTCCAATTATTGTTCCGGGATGGGAAGATTCTACCATGGGTAATATTTTTGCTTCGTATTGCATTAAAAAAGAACTGCAACCCAGCATTATGAAATCGGGTATTGAATATATGATGTGGTTGGCTGAATGGTATACCAAGAATTCAAAGGGTCAAGGCATTGGCTTCTACCAGATTGGTGGAGGTATTGCAGGCGACTTTCCAATTTGTGTGGTGCCTATGTTATATCAGGATATGGAAAGGACCGATACCCCTTTCTGGGCATATTTCTGCCAGATATCTGATTCTACTACAAGCTATGGTTCTTATTCAGGTGCAGTGCCAAATGAAAAAATTACATGGGGTAAGCTGAGTGATAAGACCCCTCGCTTTATAATAGAATCGGATGCAACAATAGTAGCACCGCTTATGTTTGCTTATATTTTAGGTAAATAACGCAAGATTGAGGCTTAGGTTAAGGTTCAGGGAAAACACCCCTGAATCTTAATTAAAATCTTAACCTCAACCTCAATCTTAACCTCTTTTTCTCAATTTCAACTGATTATGTATATTTGCGCCCTTTAAAAAAGCTCATTTTAAACTTATATATATTATGATTAACGTCCTGTACATTATTCCTTTAGTTGGTGCCCTTGCCTTGTTATACACATTCGGAACTTCCCGTTGGGTTGTTAAACAAGATGCTGGCGATGATAATATGAAAGAACTGGCCGGTTATATAGCCAAAGGAGCTATGGCCTTTTTGAAAGCCGAATGGAGGATACTCAGCATTTTTGTTGTGTTGGCTGCTGCTTTATTAGCATGGGCAGGTACTACAGTTCCTGATTCGAGCCCTGTTATTGCCATTGCATTTTGCATTGGTGCAGTATTATCGGCTACCGCCGGTTATATTGGTATGAACATTGCTACCAAAGCAAACGTGCGTACCACACAAGCTGCACGTACAAGTTTGGCTAAAGCATTAAAGGTTTCGTTTACAGGCGGTACTGTTATGGGTATGGGTGTTGCTGGTTTAGCAATACTTGGTCTGGGCGGTTTGTTCATCGTATTCTATCAATTATTTGTTCCCGCAGGTTCTGTTATTACCGGCCCCGAAATGAAAAGGGCTATTGAAGTACTAGCAGGTTTCTCCTTAGGTGCTGAATCCATTGCATTATTTGCCCGTGTGGGTGGTGGTATTTATACTAAAGCTGCCGACGTAGGAGCTGACTTAGTAGGAAAAGTAGAAGCAGGTATACCTGAAGATGACGTTCGTAACCCTGCTACCATTGCCGATAACGTAGGCGATAACGTAGGTGACGTTGCCGGTATGGGCGCTGACTTATTTGGTTCGTATGTGGCAACTATACTTGCTACCATGGTATTGGGCCAGGAAATTGATGCTTCGAAAGATAATTTCGGAGGACTGTCTCCAATCATACTCCCTATGTTTATTGCAGGCTTAGGATTGATATTCTCTATTGTGGGTAGCTGGTTTGTTAAAATAACCAAAGAAACCGACAGCGTACAAAAGGCATTGAACATGGGTAACTGGTCGTCAATAATTATGACAGCCATTGCAGCTTATTTCGCAGTTAAAATATTATTGCCTGCCGATATGATTCACAGGGGTGTTCAGTTCACATCTATGGATGTTTATTATTCAATCATTACAGGTTTAGTAGTAGGAACTTTAATGAGTATGATTACTGAGTACTACACTGCTATGGGCAAGCGCCCAGTGCTTTCTATTATTAAACAATCGGGCACGGGCCATGCTACTAATATTATTGGTGGCTTATCAGTAGGTATGGAATCTACTGTTGCTCCTATACTTGTGTTGGCGTTTGGTATTGTTACCTCTTATTATTTTGCAGGTTTATATGGTGTATCGATAGCTGCTGCGGGAATGATGGCAACAACAGCTATGCAATTATCAATCGATGCATTCGGCCCTATTGCCGATAACGCCGGTGGTATTGCCGAAATGAGCCGTTTACCTGAAGAAGTTCGTGGCCGTACCGATAACCTGGATGCTGTAGGTAACACTACCGCTGCTACCGGAAAAGGATTTGCTATTGCATCTGCTGCACTTACATCGTTAGCCTTATTTGCTGCTTTCGTGGGTGTTGCAGGTATTACTTCTATCGATATTTATCATGCCGATGTATTGGCCGGTTTATTTATTGGTGGTATGATACCGTTTATTTTCTCTTCATTATGTATTGCTGCTGTGGGCCGTGCCGCTATGGATATGGTTACCGAAGTTCGCCGCCAGTTCCGCGAAATACCGGGTATTATGGAATACAAAGCAAAACCTGAATACGAAAAGTGCGTTGCTATTTCTACCAAAGCTTCTATCCGCGAAATGATTGCGCCGGGTGCTATTGCATTATTGGTTCCGGTTATTGTGGGCTTTACATTTGGCCCCGAAGTATTAGGTGGTTTATTGGCAGGTGTTACCGTTAGCGGTGTGTTAATGGGTATCTTCCAATCGAACGCCGGTGGTGCATGGGATAATGCTAAAAAATCGTTTGAAAAAGGTGTTGAGATAAATGGCGAGAAATTCTTCAAAAAATCTGAACCGCACAAAGCTTCTGTAACCGGTGATACCGTTGGCGATCCGTTTAAAGATACATCAGGCCCATCAATGAACATATTAATTAAGTTGATGAGTATTGTATCCTTGGTTATTGCTCCGCATATCGGCATAAAGAACTATAAGCCTTTACTGAATGTATCAGGACAAAAGCATATTGCTACTCCTGCCTCTACGCAAATTACTACTCCTGCCAATACATTTGTATTGACCGCTAAGAAGTAAAAACCGGGTATGCTGAACGAAGGTAGGTCGGAGATTTGGAGAAAGATACGCCTTTACTTGTTCGGTGTTATAATGGGACTCATTGGGGTTTATTTTATGTTCGGTACACGTGGTTGCAAAAATCTAACGCCGGGCATGTTAAAGCTCGACCAGCTTGCAACCAAGGACACCATTCAATATTCTGATACTGCCCTTTGCGAAATGAAGTGTCAGCATATTACCTGCGATGAAGTGGTAGAATCGTTTACTTACGGTAAAATAGATAGCAAGAAGAGCAAGGATTTTAATCAACGGCACCCAATGTATAATTTCTCGGGCCAGACTCAAAAGGGACGTACGCTGAATGTTATTTGTATAGAAAATGATAGCATTGCACGTATTGTCTACGTGAAAGATATTGCAATGAAGGATAGTTGCAAGTGTAATTAGAACTTCTCAAACACTCCTAAGCCATACAACGCAAAGTCATATTTAATGGGGTCTTTTGGGTCTAATTTTCGCAAGTTCTGCGTTAGTTCATCCACAGCTTTCCAATCATCTTGTGTACGTTTTAATAAGCCTAATTTTCTTGCCACTCTACCGGAATGTAGGTCGATAGGGCAATAGAGTAGGGCAGGCGAAATGTTTTTCCAAATACCAAAATCTACTCCGCGTTTATCATTACGGACCATCCAGCGCAAAAACATATTTAATCTTTTCCCCGATGAATTCCTTGTTACATCTGCAATATGCTTGGCTGTTCTTCCTGCAGGGTATGTACCTAAAAATATCTCGCGGAATTGCATCAACCCATTCTTCATATCGAGCACGTTCCACAAGTCCTCCCCTTTTGGGGAGGATTTAGGAGGGGCTGTAACTATAAATGCTCTCTCCAATCCTCCTTTTTTAGTATAAATATGCTGGAGTGATTGTATAAAGTACATAGCATCAACTCCATTAAATGTTCGGTGGGCAAATTTTGAAAATGCTTCCCAATCTTTTTTGGTAGAATGACTTATATACTCAAAAGGTGCATTATCCATTGTTTCCATAAGTTTAAGTCCGTTACGGATAATGGTTGGGCGCTGGCCCCATGCCAGTGTGGCAACAAAAAATGCTGCTATTTCTATATCTTCTTTTTTAGTGAATTGATGCGGTACAAAAATCGGATCGCTCTCTATAAAAACAGGCTTATTATAGAGCTCGTATTTTTCATTTAGGAACTCTTTCAGCTCATCAGCTTTCAGTTTCATGCACCTTTAAATAGGAGAGTAAACGTTGAGCCTTCATCTACTTTCGAATCTACCGCAATATCAATATTATGAAAGTCGGCAATGGTTTTTACCATAGCTAAGCCAAGTCCATAGCTCTCTTCAGTAGTGTTGAATTTTTTGAAACGGTAAAATATTGATTCAATATTCTCCGGTGGAATACCTTTCCCGGTATCTCTTACCGATACTCTGCATTCGTTTTTTGCAACTGTAGCAGTTATAAATATTTTACCGTTTTGGTTGTTATACTTAACCGCATTGTTCACTAAATTAAATAGCATAGTGAATAGCAACGAACGATTGCAGGGAGAGTAGGTGAATGAATCAGTAAGGTTTAATTCAAGCGAAATATTTTTTTCATCGAGACGTACTTCAATTTCTTCGGCTACTTCTTTTACCAGTTCGTTAATATTTACGCTATCTTCTTTGGGAGCCTGGTTGTTTTCAATTTGTGAGATGAGTAAAAGTGAACGGACAATTTGCTTTAGCCTGCCTAGTGTACGTTGCGATTCCAGTACTTTTTGTTCAGCATCCTCGTTCAGCGTTCCGGCCTCGATCATATTCTCAAGGCGTGTTTGCAGTATAGAAATAGGGGTAAGAAGCTCATGCGATACATTGGCAATAAATTCTTTCTCTATATGAAATGCGTTTTGAATTTTACGCATCATTTCGCTAATGGTATTATCCAGGTATCTAAAGTCTGTAGTAGTAGTACTTACTCGCCTAAAGTCAAATTTTTCGGGGTGTCGCGTAGCAATTAGCTTGGTTTCAATTTTTTGCAATGGCCGCAGTAAATATTGTGTAACCCCAAGATCGAGCAATATGGTAACGGTGATAAGTACAAGTAACAGGTAAAGGGCAACCTCGCGTAATATCTGGTTCAGGTCCTTTACATACTGTATGCTTTCACCAAGTTCTAACAGGTATTTGGTTTGCTTGTACTGGAAATAATGCTTAAGAATACGGTATTCTAAAACTTCGCCTTCAATATCACGGGGGGAGGTGATGATTGTATCTCCTTCGGTTTCTTCAACACGTTCTATAGATACGTAACGCTCTTTAAAAATAGTGTAATCGGCATAGGTGCTATCCGATTCCTCCTGCATAAACTCACCCATTCCTTTCTTTTCGATAATGTGAAAGAGTTGGGTCTTTTTCTTTTCTAAGTTCGAATCGGTATGCAGTATGGCAGCTTTATAAATAAGGCTGGGTACAAAAACAAGGAAGGCTGCAATAATTAAAATACGACTGAACGCATTTATGAATGTAAGTTTATAATACAGCTTCATTGTACCTTTATATATGCTTACAGCAATGTAAGGCGATAACCAATACCCCGCACAGTTTCAATCCAATCTACCTCGGCATGGGTGCCTAATTTTTTACGCAGGTTTTTTATATGTACATCAACATAATTCGAATCGTAATCTACTTCAAGCGCATTATCCCAAATATGCTCGGTAAGCTGTACGCGGGTAACCACACGGTTTTTGTTTATAAGCAGGTATTGTAAAATATCGAATTCTTTTTTAGTAAGGCTTATGGATGTGGTTTTAAATGAAATGATACGATTGGTAAGATCAACAGTGAAGCCATGCACATCCATAGTGCTTTTCTTAAGGCCATGTTTGCGGCGTATAATAGCCTGCATGCGCGATGTAAGTTCAAGCAGTGAAAATGGCTTTGCAAGGTAATCGTCGGCGCCCAGGTTAAGGCCCTTTACCTTATCATCTGTGCTTCCGCGGGCTGTTAGAATAATTACAGATGCTTCCTGGTTCGCCTCTTTGGCTTCCTTTAACAGATCTAATCCTTCGTAATCAGGCAATCCCAGATCAAGCAATAAAAAATCGTAAGGGTTTACATAGATCTTTTCTGAAGCTTCTTTGCCGGTATATGCAATGTCGCATATATAGCCTTCATTCTTCAGGAAGGTCTGCATTTCTTTGGCGAGCGATTTTTCGTCTTCAACAATCAATATGTTCATGGGAATAGATTTAGGAGAGAGATTGTTTTATGGATAAGAGAATTAGTTTACAAGCTTGTCTTATTTCCTGTTCTGTTATAATCAGCGGCGGAGCTATCCGCATAGCATCGGGCCTGAACAAAAACCAATCTGCAATTATACCGTTTTTAATGCAGTTTTCTATCACTTTTTTGTTCAACTCTTCGCTCTTAAATTGAACCGCGAGCATTAACCCTATCCCGCGTATTTCCTTAATTGACTTGTCTTTTAATAAAGAGCGGAATAGCTTCTCCTTCTTAAGGGCAGAAGCAAAAAGTTTTTTATTTATCAGAACATCAAGGGCAGCTAAGCCCGATGCACAACTCAACGGATGTCCGCCAAAAGTTGTGATGTGGCCCAGTGCAGGATTATCAGATAGCGAAGACATTATTTTTTTGTTGGCTATAAATCCACCTAAAGGTAAACCACCACCCATCGCCTTTCCTATTGTTAAAATATCAGGGGTAATTCCAAAATGCTCAAAAGCAAATAATTTCCCGGTACGTCCAAAGCCGGTTTGTATCTCATCTAATATAAGTAACGTTCCTGTTTCGTTACAACGTTTGCGCAGCGCTTGTAAAAATGATTTGATGGGAACAACCACACCCGCCTCACCTTGTATAGGTTCAATAATAACACATGCGGTGTGCCTTGTTATATTACTTAGTTCTTCTTTATCTCCAAATGGCAATATGGTTACACCCGGCAAAAGTGGCCTGAAGGGTTGCTTCAGTGCTTCATCGCCCATTACACTTAATGCGCCATGTGTACTACCATGATATGCCTTGCTGAATGATATTATTCCTGTTCTGCCTGTATAGCGTTTAGCAAGTTTTAGTGCACCTTCTACCGCCTCACTACCTGAATTAACGAAGTAAACAGAATCGAGGGACTTAGGTAGTTTGCTGCATATTTTTTTTGCAAAAGCAACTTGTGTTGATTGCACATATTCGCCATACACCATAATGTGAGTATGCTTATCGGCTTGCTTTTTTATGGCTTTTAGAACCGCTGGGTGGCTATGCCCGAGATTACTTACGGCAATGCCTGAAATTAGGTCGAGGTATTTTTTTCCTGAAATATCTTTTAACCAAACACCTTTAGCACTTGCAATTTCTAATGAAAGTGGTGCGGGGCTGGTTTGAGCCAGATAACTAAAAAAGTCTTTTTTCTGTGACAGAACTGAACCCATCAGGCTTTAACACGGCGCCTGCCTATTTTAAACGGCAGTTTTATTTTTGACATGTAGTGAAGTAAGCTCTTCAGTGCATCAAAATAAAGTGTAATGGCAAGTGCAATTGTCATACCCCAAATAATGCCCAGGTTAACCCAGTAGGTATCGAATAACTGGCCGAACATACGCTTGTTTGGTGCATAGAAATGTGCATTACCAAAGAAACTAGATTTCGCAGGATCCAGATAAATAGGGTCAGCGCGCTGTATAAGTTCATGGTCAATTTCTACAATACGGGTAAAGTCGTTATGGTTGGTAACAAAGTCCGAAAGGTTATCATTCTCATAATTATCCTTCAACTTATCAAAATCAGCTTTTGCTGCATCGGTAGATGATAACGTTTGAACAAGCTGATCCTCTTTGCCATCAACAATATTATACTGCTGAACGTAATTATCATTGAGTGCATTAAAATAAGTTGTTGTTTTAGCCACAACGCTTTCTGAAAAATGCTGTGGTGTTAAACTATCCAAGCAGGTATATTGAATAGTTGGCAGCATTGCCATTTGTTTTGTTATTTCATTTCTGAGGAGCAATAAATTATCGCTCACTTTTTGCTGCATCTGCGGGTTCTTGTAACTGCCTTGCACATCACCAAGGGCATTACGCATTGCAGTGAGCCACTCATTTTTACGGAAGTTGGCTACGCTCTTATACTTATCGTATATGTAAAACTTCTTCTCGTATTCGTTGTTCTTGAACTGGTCAACGCTAAGCGCTTCGTATGCCCAACGCGATGCCATTGCCTGACCAACAAAAGGAACTTCTGTTTGCGATGCAAATACAGGATTAAGCTTGTCGAACTTTACCACGATACCACTTAATAAAAGCTGTGGTATGATAAGGAATGGTATTAGAATATAAATGGTAACAGCAGAATTGAAGCTGGCCGATATATTAAGTCCAAGCAAGTTGGCAAAGCAACATACGCTAAATAATACTAACCAATAGTCTAGCCACATTCCTTTAATATCGAGAACAGTATTACCAACCGCTACAAACAAAACCATTTGAATAGCAGAAATAGTAAACATGATAAGTATCTTCGAAATAAGGTAACTGCCTTTACTCAGGTTAAGGAATGCTTCACGCTTGCGTATCCTTTGGTCACGTATTATCTCCTCTGCACTGACCATAAGGCCAAGGAAGAGAGCCACAATAACCGACATGAAAATGTAGGTTGGTATATTTTCGTTAGACCTGAATATGTACCCTGAACTTTTTGCCGCATCGCTGCTGCGGAACCTCATTAAGCCTGCCAGAATAGCTGCTAGCACAGGAGCCTCGATAAGGTTAATTACAACGTATTGTGTATTGGTAAGTTTTGATAATACATCTCTTACCACAAATGTTTTGAACTGACTTAAAATAGTAGGTATAGAAAAGCCTGCCGGAGGAACCTTTTCATGTTTTTCTTCGTGTGGTGGTGGCGAGAAATTCTTTAAGAAATGGGTGTTCCACTCCGGAGCCGAAATTTTACGGTTGCGGGTAAGGTCGCCATACTCATCAAGTACCTTAGCATCAATAATATTGAATATCTGCTCCGGGTTTACGTTACCACAGGTTTGGCATTCGCTTTCGGTAGCATTTACCTGGTTACTTATAGTTTTAAAATAAACTACCGCATCAATAGGATTACCATAATAGATAGGGAAACCACCGGTATCGAGAATGAATAGCTTATCAAACATCTTAAAGATGTCGGACGAAGGCTGGTGGATAACTACAAATACAAGTTTCCCCTTCAGGGTCAACTCTTTTAATAGATCCATTATATTTTCAGAATCCCTGGAAGAAAGGCCCGATGTAGGTTCATCTACAAACAGTATTCCCGGTTCACGTATAAGTTCAAGGGCTATGTTAACACGCTTACGCTGGCCACCGCTAATAGTTTGCTCAAGTGGGTTACCTACTTTAAGTCCTCTGGCTTCAAAAAGGCCAATATCACTTAATACATCATTACACCTTTGGGTTATAGCCTCATCGTCGAGGTTACCGAAAGAAAGTTTAGCGCTATAAAAAAGGTTTTGAAAAACTGTAAGATCTTCAATTAAAAGGTCATCCTGAGGTATATATCCAATTTGACCGGCAATAGTGCGGTCGTCAGAATGTATGCTGATACCATTTATAAGTACTTTACCTTTGGTAGGTACCGAAAGGCCATTCAATATTTTTAATAGGGTACTTTTACCGGCACCGCTACCACCCATTATACCTACAAGCTTCCCCGATTCCTCTTTAAGGTTGATATCGTGCAGGCCTTGTTTTGTTTTATTGAAAAAATAATCAATATGCTGTACTTCAAATACAACTTTTGAAGTTGATTTGCTGCTTAAGAAAGCGCCAACCACGTCGCTATAATAAATAGGGCGTATCTTAGGGTTACGAACCGATGCACCCTGGTTAAATACGTTAACCTTCGATGGCTTGATAACCTGTCCGTTAAGGTACATGGTTGCAGTACCCAGGTAGCGGAAAACGTACATATTAACACTGGTAACGTGTAATATGCAAATGGTTCCTTCTAAGTCTTCGCAGTAAATATGCCTGATGCCTTTCTCGGTGGCTTCGCTTTTGCCGTCAATTAAAAGTAATTCAGTTGTATTAGTTGGTTTTCCCGATGCCGATTCAACGAAATCCTTGATGCAGGCAAATTCGTCAGTCGAAATATTAAAGCTTTCTGATACTGTGGTAATAAACTCCAACTCTTGCGGAGATATACCCGATTCAGAGTTTACGAATTCAATTAAACGAATGAGTACGACGATCTTCTGCTTTTGGGCAAGTTCTTTATTGATGTCGGCACAAATACGAAGAACTTTAACTGAGTTAACAGATAACCTCTTTTCGCTGCCGTCTTTCTTCTTAGATGTTTGGTGAAGGTCTTCAAGGTATTTTTCGTACAGAACGATGTACTGCTCAACCAATTCCTGGTTAAGCTGCTCCTTTAAGAAAGAGCGAACTACTTCAGCTCCTTTTATGTTTCCCTCTGATTCGGCTTTCGCAATAATTGCAAAAAGCTGCATCAGGGCTCTTAGTATTCTTTCACTCATAGTTTAAATGTACGTGACAAATATAAAAAAAAACCACCCCCATAAAATATTTTATAGGGGTGGGGTAAAATACTATGTTCAAATGCCTATTGTGGCATTACCTGGGCTAGTACCTTTTGGTCAACAGTTACGGGATATTTTGCCCGCAAATCGGTAAGCCATTGGGTCATTAAGTAGTTTTGGTAGTCGGTAGTAACCATACCCCTAACATCGTCAAGTTTTTTAGGACTTGGCTGTAGTATTTGTTTTACATCTACAAATACCACTTTGCCATTTACAGTCTGGTTGTCAGATACACCTTGTTTCCAATTGGCATCAACCATGGCATTATCTTTCTTCTCGTAAGTATTGCTTTGGAAGCTTGCAGCATTAGCATCTTTCGCATTTACTGCGGCTAATATGTCCTTATCTGATTTGCCTTCTTTAATAAGCTTTCTTACCTCTTTAGCTACCTTTTCATCGGTGCAGGTAAATATGGTTGCATCAGCACGTTCTCCATACATATAAGTGTTCTTATGGCTTTCGTGGTATGCCTTTAAGCCTGTTGTGTCTTTTAAAGCTTTGGTCCATACCATTTTATCGGTAATGTCAAAAAGAAGTATGCCATCCCTGTATTCAGTAAGCATTTCTGCAAAAGGTGGGTATTCTTTTTCCAGCACATCATTTTTAAATTTCATACACTCTTCTTTAACAAACTTTGGATAAAGCTTGTTTACAGCATATTCTCCGCTATGTTTTGCTCCTTGCAATTGGTTGTGTGCCAAAAACTCTGCAAAGTCTTGCTGGCTAATGTTTCTGCCACCAAGGCTAAATAGGTTTTTTGTGAGGCCTTTGGCTTTATCAACCGTCCATTTATTAGCATAAAAGGTAGAATCAATAACCTTATAAAATTCATCTTTTGCCTTAAGGTCTTCCTTAAACTCGTATTTCTGCTTTATTTCTTTAACCAATGCAGCAACCGATAGTTCCGACCTTTCGTCTTTAAGAACCTTTGCTGTTAAGCTTTCTTTAACGGAGTCGTTAAATGTAGCAGGGCCTTTTTTGCCCAATAATTTTATAATGTGCCATCCGTAAGGTGTGCGGACAGGTGCAATTACATCGCCCACATTTTTTATTCCAAAAGATGCTTGTTCGAACGATGCCGGCATTCTGCCCACACCAAACCAGAACAAATTACCACCTTTTTTGGCCGATGACGGGTCTTGCGATAGTTTTTTGGCAAGGTCACTAAAGTCTTGTCCTTTCTGGATGAGGGTGTAGATAGAATCAACCTTTGCTTTAATTTTCAACGAATCAGCTTCTGTCATTTTAGGAGGGGTACGAAGCATGATATGTGCAACATAAACCTGGCCTGCATCTGCCTTTCTTTCGGTAACCTTAATAATATGGTAACCTAGTTGGGTGCGCACCGGCATTGAAATTTCGCCAACTTTAGTAGCATAAACTGCATTCTCGAATGGGTAATAAGTCTCTAAAGAGGTTATATAGCCAATTTCTCCGCCATGTAGGGCAGAACGGTCATCTGTTGAATATTTCTTTGCAGCATCCTCAAAACTGGTTTGTTTTTTAATGATCTCCTCACGTATTTTCAAGGCTTTTTGATAAGCTGCCAGTGTATCGGCAGGAGATGCATCAGTAGCTACTTTTATAAGTATATGGCTTACTTTTACATCGGTCTGCATTCTGTCAAAAGCTTCTTTAACCAATTGGTCCTCAACAGTCTGGTCGCGCATGTATTGTTCAGCAAGTTTTTGCCTGTATTCGTTCATTTCCTGCTTAAAAGAAGGAGTGGTATCGAGCTTAGCATCAATTGCGGCATTTACTTTTAAACGGAAATCGGTAAAAAGGGCCAGATAATTGTCTAATGCCTTTTTACTTTTAACAGAATCCTTCGACAGGTTTTTGTAATACATCGATTTAAACTCCTGTAAAGTAACAGGCTGGTTTCCTACTGTCATCAATATTTGCGGGTCATGTCCCTGGGCATTAGCGCACAAAGAAGACAGAACAAGAATTGTGCTGTAAAGAACAGAAATATGCTTTTTCATAGTTTATGGTTAAGGTCTTTTATTTAAAAGAGGAACAAAAATAATAATTTTGGAATATCGAATGCTTAGAGATGAAAGCCCTTTAGACTATAAGGAAAGTTTTTTAACCTATAACCTGCTTTTTTACATCCAAAAACGTACATTTGTCGCAGTATGCGGCGTATATATGTAGTGCTTTTTTTAGTGTTAATGTATGCTGGTGCTTGTGCTCAGGACAAAGGGGGATATGGGAAGGATTTTTCTCAGGGTAATGGCCTTTTGCTGCAAAAAAAATATGCGCAGGCGCTTCAATGCTTTACCCGTGCCTATAATACAGACTCATCAAGTGCTAACATCAGCTATAAAATAGGCTGTTGCTATTTAGGCTTAACCAATAAAAGAGATTTAGCTGTCAGGTATTTTGAAAGGGCACAAAAGGATATATCGGCCCAGTATGTTTCTGCAAGTCCGCAGCAAGTAGCAGCCCCACGTAGTACTTACTATTATTTAGGAATGGCCTACCATTATATCAGCAGGTTTGGTGAAGCTATAAACAGTTTTAAAGCATACAGGCAATATGTTCTGGCTAAAGATTCGCTGGCAGAAATTGATCACAGAATAGAGCAATGCAGCAATGCCAGAATGTTTGTAATGGCCCCAAATAGTGCCAGAATCATTAACACAGGCGATAGTATTAACACAGGATATTCTGATTATAATCCGCTCGTAGCTGCCGATGAAAACTCCATCATTTTTACATCCGACAGGCCTATAGGCGCTAATGATGAAAGCGGGCATTCGTATATATATATAAGTAATCGTAAAAGTGATTCTACATGGTCAACAGCTCATTTGTTCGATAAGTCGTTGAACAGTATGGTTGAAAATGTAGGCTCTTTTATTTCAGCCGACGGACAACAATTGTTTGTTACAGGTTATAATGGTAAAACCAATTCTGTACTGACCAGTTTCCCCGGTGATAGTCATTGGGATACCCCGCAAGACCCCGGAGGCGATATAAATAGCCCACCCAATGCTACTAATGTTTGTGTTTCGCCCGATGGCAATACCTTGTACTTTGTAAGTGAAAGGCCCGATGGCTTTGGTGGGAAAGACATATGGCGCTGCGTGAAGTTACCTAATGGCAAATGGAGCAAGGCAGTTAATCTGGGGTCGACTATAAATACACCCTACAATGAGGAAACCCCTTTTATGCATGTGGATGGGAAGACCTTCTTTTTTAGTTCGGAAGGGCATACAGGCATAGGCGGCTATGATATATTTTTTACCCAACTTTTAGATAATGGCAAATGGGTTGAACCTTTTAATTTAGGATACCCTGTTAATTCGCCGGGCAACGAAACCCATTTTTCACTGAGTACCGATGGCAAAAGGGCATATTTCAGCTCTGACAGGCCTACGGGCAACGGCGGCTATGATATATACGAAATACTTATGCCAAGTTCGGGCGAAAAACCACTGACAGTTATTAAAGGTCAAATACTTTTAGCAGGAGGCAGTATATTACCCGATGGGGTTCATATTGTAGCTACAGATAATACCAGCGGTACAAATGTGGGCGATTTTAAGCCTGTAAAAAGCACAGGCGATTATACCATAATAGTGCCCCCCGGCAAAAGTTATACTTTATCGTACCAAAACGATACTAAGGAGTTTTATACCGAAATTATAGAAGTGCCTGCTGATGCTGGATATAAAGAGATACGAAAAGCTTTGACACTATCACCATACACCTGGAAGGTTACTGCTGTTGACACGCTCAGTAACGGTGGTCATTAATAATAGTAATCGAATACATTATTTAACTTGGCTTTGGCACAACGGCATAGCCCTCATGAGTTCCATAATAGATAAACGCATCGCGAATAATTGGTTGCATCTATGTGTCATTACCTATCATACGTACTCTTCACCTCACGTGCCATGGCTTTTTGCGTTAGGGATAGTAGCGGAAAGCCCGCAGCGTAGCGAGGACTTGCAGCGGATAGCCCGACCCGAGGCATGAGGGGAACGCCCAACTAAATAAGAAACATTTACTTAAAAGAATTACTGAAATTAGGCCATTAAGTATTACAGGTAATAATTAAACCGCTTATCTTAGCAATAATTATATTTTTGTATAATCCCATACCTCTCAACTATAATTTGAGGGAGGGTGTAAAGAGTTAATGAGAAAACCCAAAAAAATAAATTCATTTTATAAACACAGTATAGCTATAATGGCTATGGTGGGTTTTATTTTTCCGGTATATAGCATTGCCCAGAAATTTGTTGACCCGCGTGATGCGAGTGGCTACTTTAAAGACGGTAATTATCTTGCTGCTATGAAGGGCTACAAGGAACTTATTAAAAGCGACCCAAAGAATATCGAGTATCACTATAAACTTGGAATGTGCTACTTAAACAGTAATGTAAACAAAGCAGATGCTGTTGAGTATTTTGAATGGGTAACCAAGCAACCCAAATGCGATAATGAAGTGTGGTATGAATTAGGTAAGGCATACCACTATGCCAATAAATTTAACAGCGCTATTACTGCCTTTAATAAGTTTAAAGAAAAGGCAAATCCTGCCGATAAAATTAAGGCCGATAAAGAAATTGAAGAATGCAATAATGGTATACAGCTTGTTAAATATCCGGTAAATGTTTCGTTCGAAAATTTGGGGAAACTGGTTAATACCCCTTACCCGGATTATTACCCGTTTGTAAGTCAGGATGAATCGATGCTGGTATTTACTACACGCCGCCCCGGTGGCCCATCGCAAGATCCTGAAATTGACGGATACTATTCCTCCGATATTTACATATCGCATGCTGTAAATGGTGTTTGGCAAAAAGCAAAATCGATAGGTACACAGGTTAATACGCCTGACGATGAAGAAGCTGTGGGCCTTAACCCTACTGCTAATGAATTGGTAATATACCTCGATCACATTGACGAACTCGGCGACATTTATTACAGCGAACGTAAGGGCAATACCTTTTCGAGGCCAATTAAGTATAACGATACAATTAACGCAGGCTTTGAAACTTCTGGAAGTGTGTCGCCAAATGGCAATGAACTTTTTTTTGCAAGCATGAGAGCCGGTGGTTATGGCGAAACAGATATTTACATGACCAGGAAACTGCCTAACGGAAGATGGGCCACACCACAAAACCTGGGTAATAAAGTAAACTCACCTTACAAAGAAGACTTTCCATGGCTAGATGTAGATGAATGTACGCTTTATTTTTCGTCGCAGGGGCATAGCACTATGGGCGATTTTGATGTTTTTAAAAGCCACTGGATGAATACTGACAGCAACAGCTGGTCAGCTCCTCAAAATCTTGGCTTCCCTGTAAATACTACCGGTGATGACAGGTGTATTTCGTTTACATCGAACCATCACGTAGCCTATATATCAAGGGTACACCCCGATGGGTTTGGCGACTTTGACCTATACCGTATTATTTTTCACGATAATCAGCGGTATGCTATTGTAAGAGGCAGGATAATTACCGCCGATTCTACCAAGCCGGTAGATGCAACTATTGCCATTATGGACCCTAAGAATAAAGATGCCGACCCGCTTTTATTTAAAGCTACAAAAAACGGACATTATGTAATGGCGCTTATGCCTGGTATATATGACATGACAATTGATAGTAAAGGATTACCTACCTATAAGGATAAACTTATAATTATGGACCTTAGCTCTTTTCAGCCCGAGACGGTGAAAGACTATATACTGGTGCCACAGGTGCCGCAAGAGCCAACGCCCACACCAACCAATGACAAAAATAAACCTAAGCCTCAATCGCCCAATCGCGTTCATTGATCTTGAAACTACCGGTATAAGTATTGGTTCGGACAGGATTGTAGAAATTTCGATACTTAAGTTAATGCCCGATGGAAAGGAAGAGGTATATACATTCCGTGTAAACCCTACTATTCCTATACCGGCCGAAACATCTGCCATACATGGCATATTCGATAAAGATGTAAAAGATGCTCCTACTTTTAAAGATCTTTCATCGAAACTGTTTCAAATAATCGACCCTTGCGACTTAGCAGGGTATAACTCTAATAGGTTTGATATTCCATTATTGGTCGAAGAGTTTTTGAGGGTAGAACTTGACTTTGATATGCAGAACCGCAAATGTATTGATGTGCAAAACATATTCCATAAAATGGAACAGCGCACCCTTGCCGCCGCTTACCGGTTTTATTGCAGTAAGGAATTAGAAAATGCGCATAGCGCCGAAGCTGATGTAAGAGCTACCTATGATGTGCTAATGGCTCAATTGCAAAAGTACGATACCCTGCAGCCCAATGCCGCATACCTGCATACCTTTTCTACCGTTAACGATAATGTTGACCTGGCAGGCCGCATAGTGCGAGATAAAAAAGGTGTAGAGGTTTTTAACTTTGGTAAACATAAGGGCAAACCGGTAATGGAAATATTTAAAAGCGAACCATCTTATTATAACTGGATGATGGAAGGCGATTTTCCGCTTTCTACCAAAAGGGTTATAACCCAGCTTAGGTTAAAGGCTTTTAATAAATAAGATTGCCATAATAGGTTTTTTTGTTTTTTTTAATATTTTTGCCTCATAACCAATTAAATTAAACCCCAATGAAAAAACTAATCTTAACCTGCAGTATTGTATTAGCATTTGCAGTAGGTGTATTTGCAACAACAGCATTTACCAATTACGAAAAACAAAAAGAAGCTAAGAAACACCCACGTATTGAAAAAGCTATTGATGCGATGAAGGATGCTTTGGAATATATGGACAAGGCACCAGACGATTTTGGCGGACACAAAGCTGCAGCAATTGCTGATACCAAAGCTGCTTTAAAGTCATTACACGAAGCACTTGGTTACCGTTACAAACAAGACGAGAAATAGTATTTCTTGTTAGTTAATTTAAAAAGCCCCGCAGTATTGTGGGGCTTTTTTATTTGATATGATTAAAAGGCTTTAAGTTATTTCTTTACTTCATTTCGTTATCAGTTCATAGCCTTTAATACTGTTTTGATTAAAAATAGCAATGACTTTTTTTACTTTGTCGTAAGATTGCTTACTACTATATCTTAAGATACATTGCTTTTTTATAATTTCCGTAATGTTATTCTTTATAAAATTGTCAAGTAGTTTCAAATCGGTAAAAGTTGTTGTTTTATTATTGAATCGCATCATTAAAGTATTATTACTCATATCTATTATAAATAGTTTTGAGCTATCGACCTTTGACTCAAGATTAATAGGTTGCCGAACTATTACAGGTGAATCCTGTCCATAAACAGTTAGAGTAAAAGAAAGGAATATAAGTATAATTAAGAAGGGCTTCATGCTATTGCTTTATTTCATTGCCGTTTTCATCGTAATTCTTTGTTGCCCCTTTTATTCCATCGCTATACGTGGTTTCAGATTTTAGTTTTCCACTCTCGTAATATTCCTTTTGTATTCCATTTAGTTTTCCATTATTGTAGGGCTCCTCAGACTCTAGTGCTCCACTTTCATAATAAAATTTCTCCAATCCATTTACTGTATCATTAGTGTATGGTGCTTCAACAGACACTTCCTCCCCTTTCTCATAATAATCCTTTCTTACTCCATTTATTTTACCATTGACATAGGGTATCTCAGAATGTAACTTTCCACTCCAAAAATACTCTCTATCTAATCCATTTCTCTTGCCATTAATATAAGGGAGTTCTTCTCCTAATTTGCCATTGGCAGAATACCACTTCTCAACTCCATTTAATATATTATTGCTATAAGGGTGCTCGCTGCTTAACTGTCCGTTTCTATAGTAACCCCTTACTATCCCATAAAGCTGTCCTTTTTTATAGCAAGAAAGATAATAAGTGAATGCCACATTAGTATCAGTTGTAGGATGGTGATTTTGGTCAAAATACTCCACCCACTTACCCTCTTTCAACCCATTCATAATAAGGTTTTTTGCCTCTGCCTTATTGGTAAAGCCGTTACTGTCAGCTACACCACTTTGCCCATAAGCAGTAGGGGTAAACAGGGATATAAGTATGATTAATATCGGCTTCATGCTATTGCTTTAAGTGGTTTTGCATTTCATAAGGTAAATTTAAGCAAAATAAAAAAGGGCTTAGTATATTTGTAATGCGTTTTATGGAATGATACCTACAAAAGAGATTATATGAATTACCTGATTACTACATTCATTGTTGCCATTAATGGCGAACAGCAAACAATGACAGCCGGAAATATTGTTGAATCGGATGTATATAGCCCTGTTAATATTAAACAAAAGCTTACTCATCATTTCCGGAAAATATATCCAAGCCCCCATACAGTGGCTGTAGTTGTTTTAGATACGATATCGGTATCTGAGGATCATTATCATAAAACTGCTTTGGGGCGGCTTGTCCTGTAAAGTAAAAAAGCACCCCGCTATGTTGCGGGGTGCTTTTTTATTGATGGGCCCAGTAGGACTTGAACCTATGACCAATGGATTATGATTCCCAGTTTAATATAGGACGCTTTTATTTTATTTTTTATGCTCATCATGGTGTGGTTCATCATGGTGTTGTTCTGCCGGGTGGTGGTACCTGCCATGCTCCCGATGTTCGCCACCGCCACCATCTCTATAATACCAAAAATTTTCCCTTTGATAATATCCGCCTGAAGGCGCAACGTATGCAACACACCCTTGCATTAAGAGTGCTCCAAATAAACATACTGCTATAATTAGTGTTTTCATTTTGATTATACTTTATTCTATCTGTTAAGGACTTAAATAAACATTTCAAATTAATTACAGTACAAAGGTTATTGCATTTGAAATTGGAAGTGTTACACTTGTAAGATTGAATCTTGCATAAATCACACTCAGGCGGCTAGAGCAGCGAACCAAATCTTGTATCGATTCATTATCTTTGCAGCCAGTTCTTATCCGTGATTTCAGGAAATATCGCACACCAATAAGCTACACCTATAATAAAAAAAGCACCTACGAAACTCGTAAGTGCTTAATTATGTTGGTGGGCCCAGTAGGACTTGAACCTACGACCAACGGATTATGAGTCCGCTGCTCTAACCGTCTGAGCTATAGGCCCTGAAAAATTGAGATTGCGAATTTAAAGATTTGTGCATTACTATGAACCAAAAAGTAAGTAAAAATATTACAGCTGTTATCTTCGACCTGGGTGGAGTGCTGTTCGATATTGATTATTCCCTTACTCAAAAGGCGTTTATAGCTCTTGGAGCAACTGATTTTCAGAAACAGTATTCGCAGCAGGTGCAACATGGTGTTTTCGATGAGTTTGAAAAAGGCAACATACCTCCATCCGGCTTTCGCAGCGAGGTACTTAAATGGTTGCCTGCCCATACTACCGAGGCTCAGGTAGATAAGGCATGGAATGCTCTGCTAATAGGCTTCCCGAAAGAAAAAGTGGAACTGGTAAAGCGACTAAGGAACAGGTATAGGGTTTTGTTATTGAGCAATACCAACCATATACACCTGCCTGCTGTATTGCAAATGATGGATGAGGCCCATGGCTCGGGTGCGATGCAGCAAATGTTCGAAAAAGAATACTATTCGTGTAAAATGGGTATGCGAAAGCCCGATGCGGAAATATTTCAGCATGTTATTAAGGAAAACAAGCTTGATCCTTCATTAACTCTCTTTATTGATGACATTGCTCATAATGTAAAGGGAGCCGATAGTATAGGCATACAAACCCTGCATTGCACAGCAGAGGTAAGCCTGTTCGATTATTTCGAAGGATAGGAGCTACTTCTTTATCTCCTGGCACAACTCTATAAGCACCCCATTGGCACTTTTAGGATGCACAAAGCAAATAAGCTTATTATCGGCACCTTGCTTGGGCTTATCAGATAATAGAGTGAATCCTTGATTTTTTAAGTTCTGCATTTCTGCTTCAATATCATCCACTTCAAATGCCACATGGTGCAGGCCTTCGCCCTTTTTATCAATAAACTTAGTTATAGGGCTATCGGTTGATGTTCCTTCAAGCAATTCTATCTTACTATCACCTACTTTAAAAAAGGACGTGAGCACATTTTCTGATTCTACTTTTTCGGTTTTGTATGAAGCAGTCCCTAGTAGCTTATGGTAAACATCATTAGCATCTTTTATGTTCTTGACTGCTATGCCCAGGTGTTCTATTTTTTTAATCATAATAAGATGTTCTAAAAAAAGAAACCCGAGAATTTGTCTCGGGTTTTTCAAATAGCTTAATGAATATTATTTCTTCTTTACAAACTGAGTCATACTGTTATCGTAGTTAAGGTAGTAGATACCTTTCTTAAGATCGGTAACATCTATCTTATCTCCAAATCCTCTCTTGGCAATATTGCCATACTCATCATAAATTTCGTACATAGTAGCTGTAGAGAACTGGATAAAGTCTTTTACGCTCTCAGGCCCCTCGCTTACTGCCGGTTGGTCCGAGTTAAACTCAGTAGGGTTCGACATACGTGGTTGGCCGGTGTAGTCAATTTGTTTTACCCTGAATTTGTTTTTACCTGAATTAGGTGATACCTTAAACTGATAATCGTGTTGGTCGGCGGTTCCAATACCATCTACTTCGCCCACTTTTACCCATTTGTTCCACCTGAACTGCTCAATTACGTATGTAAGTTTACCGCTTTCGTCCTTAGCAGACCACTTAAGTGTGCTGCTTTTAGCATCTACGCTAATGGTTGCAATAGTAAAGGTACTCTTTGGTTTTAATACTTCAGGGTTAAGCACTTTAGGTGTGCAATCGTCCTTATGTTCAATCTTTACAACTACCTTATCGCCTTGTTTAAGGCCAAGGTTTTTAAAGTCAATTTCAAAAGCGCTCGAGTTTACCTCATCGGTTGTTACCTGGCCGTTAACAGAAACTTCATACGCACAAAAGCCCACACCACTGCTGGCAAAGGGGTTCTGAACATATAGATTTTTACCCTGGTAATTTCCTTCGAGTACTATTACTCCGGCATGAGATATGCCTATACCCACAAAAAATATGCTGACGTATATAAATAACCTAATCACGTTCTTGTTCACTATGTTCACAAATATAGAAAAAACTAAAATTCTAATTAATATCGGCTCTTACTTAAGCGGTGCAATATTAACAACTTAATTCCATATTTAAAAGAGTTTTTTGTTTTTTCGTGTTTAAGGCACTAAATTCACTTTTTTTACCTATTATTCACAGTATAATATTATTTTTGTGCAAAACACCCCGTCTAGAAGACTATGAAAAGAATTTTATTGTTCCTCGCTATTGGTTTTGGTTTGTGTTTCAACTACTCATGTAACTCCATTGGTGGACAAAAAACGAAGAAGGTTGCCAAGGGTAATCGCTTTTATGGTGGCACTATCCGCATAAACGAAGGTACACCTGTTCTTGACCTTTACCCATACTATATTTACGATAACGTTTCTTATACCATTGCTTGCCAGATATATGACGGCCTTGTAAAGATCAACCCGCGTGACCTTTCGGTAGTAGCCGATATTGCAAAAAAATGGGATGTTGATGCTTCAGGAACATTATACACCTTCCACTTGAATAATAACGTAACCTTTCAGGATGACCCATGCTTTGCAAATGGCAAAGGAAGAAAGGTAACTGCCAACGATTTTAAATATTCTATGGAGCAGCTTTGCACTGCTACTCCCGATAACGTAGTGTTTTCAATTACCTTTAAAACAGCGGTTGAAGGTGCCAATGAATTTTATGAGAACAGCAAAAAAGGAAAACCGTCATCAACCATTAGCGGAGTAAAGGTTCTTAACGATTCAACCATTCAGATAAAACTTACCAAAAGGAACCCTATATTTTTAAATATGCTTGCCGGGCCTGGTGGCTTTGTACTGGCGCAGGAAGCGGTAGAAAAATATGGCAAGGGATTACACCTTGGTACAGGCCCTTTTATATATAATGCGGCTAGTGATTCAAACAGAATTGTGTTAACAGCAAACCCAAATTACTTTAGGGTTGATAGCGCAGGAAACCAATTGCCGTATATTGATTCGTTGCTTGTTAGTTTTATACCTACCAAGGCTGATGAATTCAAGGCATTTGTAGGCGGTAAAATTGATTATATAGTAAGTGTTCCTTCAACCCAGGTTGATAAAATGGTGGAAGAGCAGATTGCTGATTTCCAACACAGGCCACCTAAGTATTTGCTTGCGCGTATGCCTGAAATGTCGACCCAATATTATGCGTTCAATTTAGCAAAGGCTCCGTTTAATGATATAAGAGTGCGTAAGGCATTTAGTTTAGCCATAGACCGTAACAAAATTGTAAGTGAAGTACTGCAAGGCGAGGCTTTTGCACCGGGCCTGCATGGTGTAACGCCGCCTACCTTTATGTATGCAAGTAACCCTGAAGATAATTATGATATTTCGAATATAAAAGGCGATTCGCTGAACGTTGACCTTGCTAAGAAATTATTGAGTGAAGCCGGTTTTCCTGATGGTAAGAAATTTCCAACCATATCACTCGAGCTTAATAGTGGTGGTGGAATCAATACAAGCGTAGCACTTGAAGTGCAAAAAGAAATTGAGACAAACCTGAATGTACACATCAATTTCAACATTGCCAGCTTTAGCCAAAAACTGGAAGATGCAAGGTATATGCGTTACGATATGATAAGGTCAGGCTGGATTGCTGATTACCCTAACCCGGTAGATTTTCTTCAGTTGTTCCTTGCTGCTAACGTACCGGATTCTGTAGGACAACCTTCGTATTACAATATTACCCGTTACAAAAACCCTGAATACGATAAGTTGATTGATATGGGTCTTACTGCTCCTACTATGAAGGAAACATATAAGTATTTCCAACAAGCTGAGCAGTTAGCCATTAGCGATGCACCTATTATTGTGCTTTGGTACGATCAGAATTATAGCCTTACTCGTTGGCCAATTATGGCCTTATATCCTAACTCTATGAATTATGTAGACATGTCGTGTGTTTATATAGATGAGAGGATGATTGCTGAAAATAAAGCAGATTCTGCCAAGAAGAAATAAAGAAGTGCTGAAAAACACACCAATATGGATTCGTACTGTAGCAGTTACAATGCTATTTGCTATGGTCTATTATTTTGCAGGATACCGTATAGTTTACTTTATGCTTACTAAAGATGCAAAGTCATACGCATCAACAGCTATGAAGAATAAAAATACAGTGTTGCAAAAACTGGTAATGAATAAAGCCGATTATAATAAAGTGGCATGGACCGAAGGCGGCAAGGAATTTTCTGATAATGGACAATTATACGACGTGGTAAGTATTTCGAAAGTAGGTAATAACTATGCTATTGAAGTATACGCCGACAAGAACGAAACGCAGTGGGTAAAAGCATTGAATGATTTTGTGAAACAAATTTTCCCTGCCGATAATACCAAGAGCAATAAAAATGTGGAAAGCGTTATTTCAGCTTTTCAAAACGAATACCTGCCTATTAATAAAGTTAATGTAATGTCTCCCGATGTTACGTATACTGTACATTATTCTCATGCAGTGAATATGGCAGCACTATACCATAGTTCTGCTATCTGGCATCCGCCTCTATTTAGCTAATTATTTTTTGTAGGCGCATTCTCTTTTACAGGAATGCGGATTGCTTGTGTGCATTAGTACATGAGTTGGAATATTAGCACAAATACAAATTACATTTATTATGAGAACTTCTAAGACATTACTATTTATTGCTTTTTTATTTGCAGGCCTTACAACGTTTGCACAAAATGTGCTTACCGGAAAAATTATTGATACTGCCAACAACGGAGGCTTACCTGGAGCCGTAATTTATATTGCCGATTTAAAGCAAGCTGCACAAACCGATGCAAGTGGTAACTACACCATGAGTAATTTACCGAGCGGAACTTTTTTGGTAGAGGTACAAATGCTTGGCTATACCGATAGGGCAGTGGCAGTAAAGATTGAAGGCACTACCACATTCAACGTTGCACTTTCAGAATCGGAAGTGGAAGAACACGAAGTAGTGGTAACCGGAACATCGGGAGCAACAAGCCTGCAACATACCCCACAGGCAATAACTGAAGTAACTAAAGATTATCTCAACGAAAATTCATCGACCAATGTAATTGATGCTATTGCACAAACTCCGGGTGTATCGGCTATGACCGACGGACAAAGTATTGCAAAACCTGTAATACGTGGTTTGGGTTATAACCGTGTACTAACCATAAATGATGGTGTAGAACAAGTTGACCAACCCTGGTTTGACGAGTTTGGTATTGAAGCTGACCCTGATGCAGTGAACAGATATGAAATATTAAAAGGCCCTGGCTCACTTGCTTATGGCTCCGATGCTATATCGGGTGTAATAAACCTGATACCTGAACAAGCTTTGCCAAACGGACAAACCGAAGGCGATGTATTGTTCAACTACCAAACCAATAATGGCCTTATTAATAATATGGCCCATATGGCAGGAACATCGAACAACGGTATTTCATGGAGCGCTCGTATTGATAATACCATGGCACACGCGTATCAAAACCCTTACGATGGTTATGTGCTGAACAGCCAGTTTAGCAATTTCAATACCGATGCAACTATTGGTATTCACCGCAAATGGGGCTATACCCAATTACATGCCAGCTATTTTAGCATGTGGACAGGTATTGTAGATGGTACCAGAGATTCTGCATCGGGAAAAATGGCACAAATATTTTCATATCCCGATGTTAACGGTGGCGCACCGTTCTACGAACTTCCAACCAACCAGGAATTCATGTCGTACACCCCTTTGGTAATTTACCAGCACATACAGCACACCAAATTGGTTTGGGATAACAACATTGCTGTTGGCGACGGACATATTGCCGCCATCTTCTCTTACCAAAAGAATCAAAGGCAGGAAACCAACGACCCTACCATGCCTAATACTCCTGATATTTACTACTACTCGAATGCAGTTACATACGATCTGCGTTATGTATCTCCGCAAATGGGTGGCTTTAACTTCTCAGCCGGAACCAATGGTGTTTACCAGGCTTCGCAAAGTTTAGGCACATTAATGCTTATACCAAACTATAACTACTTAACTATTGGTGGTTTTGCAATTGCCAATGAAAAACTGAGCGACAAGTTTTACCTGAGCGGAGGTATAAGGTACGATGCACGTACATTCAATGGTATCGACCATTGGATAGATTCAACCACACAAGAACCTGCACAACCAAATGATCCTAATTCATTCCACGAGTTTCAAGGTTTTACCTCGCATTTCAGCGGTATGTCGTGGAGCATTGGAGCTACTTACGATATTACCAAATTAGTTTATGTAAAAGGTAATGTTGCACAGGGATGGAGAGCACCAAACGTAGCCGAATGCGGTGCGAATGGTGTTCATGATGGTACAGTAGTTTACGAAATTGGAGACCCTACCTTGAAACCGGAAACAAATGTGGAAGAGGATTTCACCTTCGGAATAAACTCTAAGGATGTAACCTTCGAACTGAATGTGTTCAATAACAACCTTACCGACTATATATATGCAAAGGGTTTGTTTAGTGCGTCGGGTGGCGATTCTATTAACAACAGCCTTAACGCAGTTGGTTTAGGAGCAGCACCTGTATATAAATATGCACAGACTTCTGCTACCCTTAATGGTGGTGAAGTATCCTTAGATATTCACCCTACAAGCTTATCATGGGTTGACCTGAATTTGTCATACAGCATGGTAAACGGGCAATTGAATGGCATAAGCGATTCTACCAAGTACCTGCCTTTTGTACCACCAAACAGGTTCATTGCCGACCTTAAGTTCCATATTAAGAACATTGGTAAATGCATAAAGGATGCTTACGTAAAAGTAGGTATGGCAAACTATTCTGAGCAGAGCAAAATATATGAGCAATATGCTATATACACAGGCTTAAATACTGCCTCAACACCTTTTGAGTATGCTGCAAGTACTTCGGCTACCAAAGGGTATACTTTGTTTAATATAGGTGTTGGCGGCGATCTAATGTCGAAGGGACATAAATTCTGCGAACTGTATATTATGTGCAATAACCTTACCAACCTCGGGTATATGGATTATATGAGCCGCTTTAAATATTTGCCTGTTAACTATACTACCGACAGAGTAGGTGTGTTTAACATGGGAAGAAATATAAGCTTCAAGCTTATTATACCAATTGATTTCAGCAAGCATGCTGACGCTGCTGCTATGTAATAGTGTTTTGTTTTATTTTAAATCCCCTTGCTTAACCGTAAGGGGATTTTTTATTTAGCTAAGTAGCGGCAACTGCTCCGGCAGGTTGCAGGCATTACATATCTGGCATTTGGTTTTCGATAACCACAACATATTGTCACTTAGCTTGGGGTCAGTAAACTTAATGCCGCTTACAAGGCTTTGGCGCTTTATTGAATCCGTCATTAAATACTTCATTGCACGGAATGGCACCCTCATCAGATACTCTTTAGTATTAGGGTAATTGGTAATGAGCCTCACACACAAATTATCTAATCCTTGCTCAATGGTGCTCAATTCAAATACCTCCACTTCGCAGCCGTAGCCTATAATTATAGCATCGCCACCCCATTCGTTGTCTAACGAAAACAAAAGTGTTTCACTCCTCAACCTGATAGTTAATATACAGCCTTTTTCAAGTTCAGTTGCTTTATAGACTTTCGATTTTTCACTTTTTAAGTCAATAATACAATATACCGGATCACTGTAATCAGTAAGCTGTATAGCATATTTTATATCCCTTCTTTTTGCTTCGGGTATTATATAAAGTTTGTTCTGCACATGCTCCTTTAGCTTGTTGAATAAGGTTTCTGCTTCTGTTTCACTTATCTTTTTAGGGTTTTTCTTCTCAGCAATTTCTACTTTGTATTCTTCATCAATCAAGTGGGTAAGGCCCTCGGGCCTTATGCTTGGGCGGTATGGCGATGACAGATCGAACTTTCCATTCTCTATATAATCTCCGGGATACATGTCTATAACCTCAGTGTTTGTAGGCGTATCACCCATATAGATCTTAAAGTATGCCGCTATTTTATTTCGTGGGAACTTGGTCTCGTTCATCCAGCGCTGGTTATCATCGAGCAACACAAAGTCGCTGGCAAAGGGCACAGCATAGCGGGGTTTGAGCAGGGCTACTATTTTACAGAAGTTATTTAAAAAGAACAACTCCCTTGTCTTTGCAATCTCCACATCATCCTTGCCTTTGAACTTAAAGCAGTTCGGGAAGTACGATGCACCACCGTAACTCGAAAAAACATAATCAATCTTTTTCCACCGGGCTGTTATTTTGGCTGCAATCTTCTCGATCAGCAACTGTGGTGCGGAGTGCAGGGCATCGTTCACATCTACCAATACCTCATCGCCATGCTCTATTACTATTACATTATCGAGGTTGTTCGAGAAATAAGTAACGCTGGTAGTATCATTCAGGCGGTAGCTCTTTTCGTTGATGGTTTCGGTAACATGCTTAAAACCCATATCGGCAAAGAAGTCTTTGGCGCCATCGTACCAGCTATAGGGGAAGAACACCTTAGCCGTTTTGTCAAACAGGGCAAGGCTTTCAGGGTGGCAGTGGTCCTCATGACCATGAGAGTATAGTATATAGTCAGCATTAAGCGCCGGAGTATAATCAACTGGCTTGGGGAACAAATGCCACTGCCCGCAATAAGCAGAGCCCTTTAACCAGGGGTCCGTTACCATCTTCAGGCCATCGGCCTCTATCAGCATGGCCCCATGGCATATATAGCTTATCTTGAACATAGGGCAAAGTTAAGACAAATCGGTCGGCCTCCCCAACCCCTCCAAAGGAGGGGCTTAGTGTCACACTGAGCTTGTCGAAATGCGTCTCGCAAAGGCGCAAAGGCCGCAAAGTTCTTTGTCCCCCGCTGGAGGGGGAAGGGGGAGGAAAATTAACAATAGAAAAGAACAATAAGCCCCCTCTGAACCCCTTTATTGACAGCCCCTCCATTGTTAATAACAATGATTTACAATAAAACAGCTAATTCACTGGTAATCAATTAATTATGTAAATTATTGATAATCAGCATATTGCATGGAATTGCTAAGAAAAATTGCAAAGCGCATTTACCCCACTAATTTAGTAATTACCGAAACGGTATCCGGGCTTAATTTAGTATCTTTATAATATGGAAAGAGAACTTAAAATAACCACCAATAAAGATAAAAAAGAAGATATTGTTTTTTGGAAAGAAAAGTCTTTTGTTGAGCGGCTCGAAGCCATTGAATTTCTACGAAGCCAATATTTTTCACTAAACAAAAATGTCCCGCATACATTTCAAAGAATTTGTAGAATTGTTAATAAAGATGACCTTATAAGCATATCTAAGTAATTCATTCCTAATGTTTAAGAATAATATAAAACCTACGAAATCAAATTTTCAGAATTGGGAAAAGGACACAATTTTTATTTGTATTGCAGTACTTGTAATTATCGTTATCCTTGAATTTATTTGTAAATGTATAAGCGATAGGTTTCCAATTTCTATTTCTGTTTTTGTTGGGCTATCGACTGGTATTGTCAGTGCGGTTTTTGTGCTTTATTTTCAAAGATTGAATAAACAACAGGATTTGTTGAAATATTACTCTAAAATAGAAGGTGATTATAAAAGAATTGATATGGGACAGGATAATACAGGGGATAAAGAGAATGGAGGTATGGTAGAACAAAACTGCGGTCTTTCAATCAAAATAAAATATTTAGGTGAAAATGCTTTTTCAGTTGCGGCTGAGTATTGGAAAGATAATAATGCCCAAGTAACAGCCTTAATAGAATTTAATGAAACGAACAAGATGGTTGCTCACGGGAGATATCATTACATAAATGATGGAGAATTTAAAGGTCATTTTGGAACATACACTGTTTATCGGTTTGAAGAAAATGATAATAAACTACTAGTATTGTTTCATCACGTGTTTCCAAGGAAATTAGCAAATAACCCTGACTCAAATAAGGGGTGGGAAATATGGGAAAAAGCAAACAGATAGAAATAAAAAAGCACGGACAAACACCCGCGCTTTTATGAGAAATACTTTTCTTAAGAGTGCATTCCGTACTCTCTAAAGTAAAAGCTTCCTGTCGCATAGTCAAACAACCTCATTGTTTTGTTAAACAGAGGCTGAGTCCTTGTGCTATCACGCAGTATAAAAGCTGGGCGTTGCACATGGATTACTATGCCGATACATGCTAAGATGTATATTATCAAATGTGGCATCTTTTTTTAGTTAAATGTTTGTGTTCTGATTTTATAAGCTCATTCGACTTATCAATACCGAAATATCAAAAAAACTCTGTTTATGCAGAAGTAATTGATGATTGATTGTGCGATTGAATTATTAAAGAGACAAGTAGTATCTTGAACTTAAGGGAGGGTAGTAATAATAATTGTAATTATCATATACTCTATAATAGAAATTTCCAGTAGAATTATCAAATAGGCTTAAGTTCTTCTTAAATAAAGGCTTTATTTTAGTTGTGTCTTTTAATACAAAACCATTTTTAAAGGAATCAATAACTTGGATTCCCGAAGAAATAATTAAAACAATTAATATAAGAATAAACCCAAGCATTTTATTTTCTTATTAGTATTGTAAATATACAAAACATTCTTGTTCATGAAACAATATCTGTCCCATTACTAAATATAAAATGGGTGAATTTTTACTTACCCCTAACCACTTTCAACTATTTATTATATTTGCCCCGCTAACCTTTTTATATGGCTAAAGTAACCATCGACGGCATTGAAATAGAAGTACCAGACGGTACAACTATACTGAATGCTGCCCGTATGATAGGAGGGAAGACCGCTCCGCCTGCAATGTGTTATTACAGCAAGCTCAAACAAACAGGTGGTTATTGCCGTACATGCCTCGTAAAAGTGGCAGCCGGTTCTACCAAAGACCCCCGCCCTATGCCAAAACTGGTAGTATCATGTTCTACCCCCGTGCAAGATGGTATGGTGGTACAAAACATGACCTCACCTGAAGTACTTGAAGCCCGTAAGGGAGTGGTTGAGTTTCTGCTGATTAACCACCCGTTAGATTGCCCTATATGCGACCAGGCAGGCGAATGTAAATTACAAGACTTAGGTTACGAACACGGCTTGGAAAAGACTCGTTATGAGTTTGGCCGCCGCAAGTTCGAAATGATAGATATAGGTGATAAGATAAAACTCACTATGACCCGTTGCATACTCTGTTACCGTTGCGTACGCGTGGCAGAACAGCTTACCGACAAGCGTGTGCATGGCGTAATGAATCGTGGTGATGTGGCTGAAATAAGTACCTATATACAGAATATAGTAGGCAACGATTTTTCGGGTAACGTAATAGATGTATGCCCTGTGGGTGCGCTGACTGACAGGACCTTCCGCTTTAAAAGCCGTATATGGAACGTGAAACCAATGGATGCCCACCGCGATTGCAAAAAATGCTGCGGTAAGGCTATTGTATGGTACCAGGGTGAAGAGATATTAAAAGTATCGGCCCGCAAGGACCAGAACGATGAGGTAGAGAACTTTATCTGCAACGAGTGCCGTTTCGATAAGAAGAAAACAGCAGACTGGGTAATAGAAAAGCCAACCCATATTGATGACAAGTCGGTTATTGCACAAAACCATTACGAGCATTTGAAAGAGTTGAAGATGGGACATGCACACCTTGTTAAAAAATTACCGGAATCAAATCAGCCAGAACAGAAATAACCAATATCGAATACTGAATATCCAATAACGAAATGAAAGACAATAGTGCCGTGATGGTTTTTGTGACTTCGAAATTCAGAGTTCAATATTCGATATTCGATATTTGTATTTAATTATGACTTTTACAGGATTCCTCATATATAAAGCCTTACTTGTTCTTATAGTCTTTACCATTTCGCTGGTAATTGCCATGTATTCTACTTATGCTGAGCGTAAAGTAGCTGCTTTTATGCAGGACAGGCTCGGGCCAAACCGTGCAGGGCCATTCGGACTTTTGCAACCGCTTGCCGATGGTTTAAAAATGTTCATGAAAGAGGAAATTATTCCGAATGTATCGAACAAGTTCCTTTTTATACTTGGCCCGAGTATTGCTATGTTCACTTCATGTGTTACCGGTGCGGTAATTCCATGGGGCGGTTCGTTGCATATTGGCGGCAATGTGTACCCGCTGCAGGTAACCGATATTAACATCGGCATACTTTATATTATGGCTATCACATCTATCGGTGTGTATGGCATTATGATTGGCGGCTGGGCATCGAACAACAAATACTCATTACTGGGTGCATTGCGTGCATCATCGCAAATGATAAGCTACGAAATTGCTATGGGCCTTGCCATTATTGCTTTGGTAATGCACACGGGCACACTCAGCCTGAACAAAATTGCAGCCATGCAAACAGGCTGGCACTGGAACATTATTTACCAACCTGTAGGTTTCATCATATTTTTAATTTGCGCTTTTGCCGAAACCAACCGTACACCTTTCGATCTGCCAGAGAGTGATTCAGAGCTTATTGGCGGTTACCATACCGAATATAGTAGTATGAAACTGGGTTTTTACCTTTTTGCCGAATACATTAATATGTTCATTTCATCGGCCATTATTGCTACACTTTACTTTGGCGGTTACCACATGCCGTTTATCGACAGGCTTGGCTTATCCGATAATTTTGGCGCTATTTTGGGTATTGTTTTCCTCTTCTCAAAAATATTTTTCTTCATATTTTTCTTTATGTGGGTAAGGTGGACCTTACCACGTTTCCGTTACGATCAGCTTATGAATTTAGGCTGGAAAGTTTTAATACCTTTGTCTATATTTAACGTAGCATTCACAGGCACGTTAATGTGGATATTTGGCAGGATTCATTAATAAAAAGAGAGATGCAAGCGCTTACAACACGATCGAAAATTGCGGTAAATAAAAAGATGACGTTCATGGAGCGCATCTACATACCTGCAATTTTGGGCGGTATGGCCATAACCCTAAGGCACTTCTTTAAAAAGAAAGTTACTATACAATACCCTGAACAGCAACGCGAATTTGCACCTATTTACCGTGGGCACCATGTATTAAAGCGTGATGAGAACGGAGCTGAACGCTGCACTGCCTGCGGACTTTGTGCCGTGGCCTGCCCTGCTGAAGCCATTACCATGGTTGCGGCAGAACGCAAAAAAGGAGAAGAAGCTTTATACCGCGAAGAAAAATACGCAGAGATATACGAAATAAATATGCTCCGTTGCATCTTCTGTGGCCTTTGCGAAGAAGCCTGCCCTAAGGAAGCTATATTTTTGACCGACGAAATGGTACTTACCGATTATGCACGTGCAGGTTTTGTACACGGAAAAGATAAATTGGTTGAGCCAATGGATAAGGATAAACGCATAGACGTATCTAAGCGCCAGACCAAAGAAGTAGCAGAGTTTAAAAAGCACCCGGAATATGCTCACAACCAGGTGTACACTAAATCGCTCAAGGCATGACCCAGGATCATTTACAAAAGTATCTCTTCCTTGTGCTTGGCCTCTTTGCTGTCCTTTCGGCCCTTATGGTGGTGTTTACCAAAAACCCGGTGCACAGTGTACTTTATTTAGTACTTGCCTTTTTTGCCATTACCGGCGAATACATTTTACTTAATGCCCAGTTCATAGCCATTGTAAATATTATTGTTTACGCAGGCGCCATTATGGTGCTGTTCCTGTTTGTTATTATGTTACTTAACCTGAACAAAGAAACCGAACCGCATAAAAATCCTTATTTGAAATTTGCTGCTGTAATTACCAGCGGCCTGTTGCTTATTGTTATTGTGGGCTCATTAAAAGCAGCCGACAATGCTATTGCCACACCTTACCAGGGCGGCAAAGGACTTATTGAAAACCTTGCAGAAGTATTATTCCACCAGTTTTTATTGCCATTTGAAGTATCGTCGATACTTTTTTTAGCAGCAATGGTTGGCGCAGTAATGCTTGGTAAAAAGGATATCAAATAATTTTATGCAACAGAATATACACGGCATCCCTTTAGATTGGTTCATTATACTAAGCACAACTTTGTTTTGCATTGGTGTAATGGGTGTGCTTTTCAGGCGTAATGCCATTATCATATTTATGTCTATCGAGTTGATGCTGAATGCTACCAACTTATTGCTCGTTGCTTTTTCGGCCTACCATGGCGATGCAGCAGGGCAGGTATTTGTGTTCTTTACTATGGCGGTAGCTGCTGCAGAAATTGCAGTGGGGCTTGCCATATTGGTAGTAATGTACCGCAACACCAAGTCGGTAGATATTGATGTGTTAAACAGGCTTAAAGGATAGATGAAAGATATAATACAACAAACGGCAGGCTTAATTCCACTGTTCCCTTTAATAGGGTTTGTAATTATTGCCTTGCTTAATAAAAGGTTGTCTAAAGGCCTTACAGGTTTAATTGCTTGTGGCGCTTTGCTGGCTTCTTTTGTTGTTGCGCTTATCATATTCTTCAACCTTCCTGCTGATGGAAGCGCTACCGAAGTGCATATTGCAGATTGGATAACTGCCGGAACTTTTAAAGCTTCATTTAATTTTTTAATTGATCCGCTCTCGTCTATATTCTTACTCATAATTACCGGTGTAGGTTTCCTCATACATGTTTACTCAGTTGGTTACATGCACGACGATGAGAACCAGAATATTTTCTTCGCTTACCTCAACCTCTTTATATTCTTTATGCTCATGCTCGTTATGGGCTCCAGCTACTTACTCATGTTTGTAGGTTGGGAAGGTGTAGGGCTTTGTTCTTATTTGCTCATTGGTTTCTGGTTCAAAAATAAATCGTACAACGATGCTGCTAAAAAAGCATTCATCATGAACCGTATTGGTGACCTTGGTTTCTTAATCGGCATGTTGCTGATATTTAAAACCTTTGGCAGCACCGATTACAAAACTGTCTTCTCGCATGCAAACGGATTCTTCTCCGGCGATGCAGTAATAACAACCATTACCTTATTATTATTTGTAGGTGCAATGGGTAAGAGCGCACAAATACCATTATACACCTGGCTGCCCGATGCAATGGCGGGTCCGACTCCTGTATCGGCACTTATACATGCTGCAACTATGGTTACCGCGGGTATTTATATGGTGGCGCGTTCGGGTGTGTTGTATGCACTTGCCCCAACAAGTATGTTTGTGGTAGGATTAACAGGAGCCATTACACTTGTATTTGCTGCAACTATTGCGCTCACACAAAACGATATTAAAAAAGTGCTGGCCTATTCTACGGTTAGCCAATTGGGTTATATGTTCCTTGCCCTTGGTGTAGGTGCATTCTCATCTTCGGTGTTTCACGTAATGACACACGCTTTCTTCAAAGCGCTGTTGTTCCTGGGTGCTGGTAGTGTAATACATGGTTTGGGTGGCGAACAGGACATTCGTAAAATGGGTGGACTGAAATCTAAAATGCCTATTACTTGGATAACCTTTTTAATAGGAACACTTGCTATTGCAGGTATACCTCCGTTCTCGGGCTTCTTCTCGAAAGATGATATTCTGGCACATGCGTATGCTTCCAATAAATTATTCTGGTTCTTAGGTTTAGTTGGCGCCATGATGACTGCCTTCTATATGTTCCGCCTTTACTTCCTTGTATTTATGGGTAGCTTCCGTGGGGGCGATAAAGTACATGCACACGAATCTCCGAAAATCATGACCGTTCCACTTATGGTATTGGCAGTGCTTTCTGCTATTGGTGGCTTTGTAGGCATACCTACATTCCTGGGTGGTTCAAACCGAATCGATGAATTTTTAGAACCGGTATTCTCTGCTTCACCTATAAAAATGTTTTCTGCCGAAACAGGCTCTTCTTCAGTTTCCGAAATTTCATTGATGATAGTTGCCGTAATTGCAGCTGTTCTATTTATTAGCTGGGCCTATATGAAATACAGCAAGAACAAAGAAGTTCCTGTACCTGAAAGTCAAAAATTACCTGCAGTGCAAAATTTACTTTACCACAAATATTATGTAGATGAAATTTATAGTGCAGTCATCACCAAGCCATTAGATAGAATTTCCGGCTTTTTGGAAAGCATTGTTGAAAGCAGGTTTATAGATAGTATTGTAAACAAGACAGGCACTTTTGTGAACTGGGCCGGCGGCTTATTGCGTCAGTTGCAAACCGGTAATGTTGACTTTTACATTTTTGTAATGGTAGTGGGAGTAGTGCTAATGATATTTTTTAAGATGATGTAATTTATGCAGACTGCAATACTCATACTCATTCCTTTAATTGCAGCCATTGCGCAGTTGTTCGTTCCGCGCAAGTATGGCAAACGATTTGCTATTACAGCATCATTAATAACATTTGTGCTTTGCCTCGTTACTTTCCTGCAGTTCCCAACCTCGGGCGATTACCAATATGTAACCAATATTCCATGGATAGCTTCACTGGGCATTAATTTTAAAATTGGTATGGATGGTATATCTATGCTGATGGTGTTACTTACAACCTTTTTAGTTCCGCTTATTATTCTTTCGGTAGTGCAAAGCGAAACACGCACACCTGTTTTCTATTCGCTCATCCTGTTTATGGAAATGGCTCTCATCGGTGTTTTCGTTTCCCTTGATGGTTTTCTCTTTTACATTTTCTGGGAGTTGGCTCTTATTCCAATTTATTTTATCTGCCTGCTTTGGGGCGGTGAACATAGAGTAAGGGTAACGCTTAAGTTTTTCATCTATACGCTTGCGGGTAGTTTGTTCATGTTGGTTGCATTGGTGTATTTATACCTGCACACAGCATCACATACATTCGAAATTGGTGAGTTGTACAGAGCAGGCCGTTCACTCGATGCACCTACACAAGGCATATTATTCCTGTTCTTCTTTTTGGCATTTGGTATTAAAATGCCAGTATTCCCTTTACATACCTGGCAGCCCGATACATACACTGAAGCGCCTACACAGGGCACTATGTTGCTTTCGGGTATTATGTTAAAAATGGGTATTTACGGAGTGATCCGCTGGATACTTCCAACCCTACCTTTGGCTTTAAGCCAGTATGGCGACTATGCTATGTGGCTAGCAATCATTGGTGTAATTTATGCTTCTATTATAGCGATTACCCGCAGCGATATAAAACGACTTATTGCGTATTCATCTATCGCACACGTTGGCCTAATAGCTGCCGGTGTATTTGCAGGTAATGCAATTGGTGTACAGGGTGGTATTATACAAATGCTCAGCCACGGTATAAATGTGGTGGGCTTATTCTTTATTGTAGATATTCTTCAGCGCCGCACCAATACCCGCAAAATTGGTTCAATGGGTGGCATACGCCAACAAGCTCCTTTCTTTGCAACCGCATTTCTTATCCTTACATTAGGTGCAGTAGCATTGCCGCTGACCGATGGTTTTGTAGGTGAGTTTTTACTCATCAACGGAATTTATATTTACAAACCGGTTATGGCAGTGGTAGGTGGCTTTACTATAATATTAGGCGCTGTATATATGTTCCGTACTTACCAGCGTACCACATTAGGAGAAACTTCGGTAGAAACCGAAAAATTCCTTGACCTTACCCCGAACGAAAAAGCAGTACTTATTCCGTTACTTATAATGGTGATTGTAATTGGTATTTGGCCAAATATATTTTTGAAGGTGAGTGAACCTGCCGTAACGAAATTGTTAAGTGGTAATTAAAGGAACGAACTGAAACTATGATAACTCTGATAATACTTTCTGGTCTTGGTATACTGACGCTCTTCGCGCAGATATTACGTTTCCGTAAAGGCTTGTTCCCTGTTATCCTTGTGGGCCTTGCCGCGGCTTTCTATTTTACTTCAGCCGATTATAATTCAAATCCGCAGCCATGGTTCAGCAGTATGTTGGACTTTAACCATTATGCTATTGCATTCTCGCGTTCTATAATCATCATTGCCTTTTTATGGTTTATGATGGCGCGTAATTACTTTTTGCAAGAGACCAGTGCAACCGATCATTTTGCATTGGTAATATTTTCATTGGTAGGTGCGGTATCTATGGTTTCGTATAATAACCTTACCATGCTTTTCCTGGGTATTGAAATATTATCACTCTCGGCCTATGTACTTGCAGCAAGCGATAAGGGCAACATACTTTCTAACGAAGCGGGCTTCAAATATTTCCTGATGGGGTCCTTTGCAACCGGCTTTTTACTTTTTGGTATCACACTCATTTATGGTGTATCGGGTTCGTTCGATTTACATACCATACAGCAAAGCATAGCTACACACCAACAACCGGGTATGGTGCTGATAGGCATATTATTATTACTGGTTGGGCTTTGCTTTAAAGCATCTTTGGTTCCTTTCCATTTTTGGGCACCCGATGTATACGACGGAGCACCAACACCTGTAACTGCCTATATGGCCACAGTGGTAAAGACTGCCGCCTTCGGCGCTTTCTTCCGCTTGTTCTATATCTGCTTCCCTGATATGATTTCGCAATGGGCAAATGTATTGTGGTGGATAGTAGTACTTACACTCTTTATTGCCAATATTACTGCAGTACGCCAAAACAGTGTAAAGCGTATGCTTGCTTATTCAAGCATTGCACATGCCGGCTACCTTGCTATTGCCATCGTATCTATGAATGGTGATGCTTCGGGCCGCGCTATACTTTATTATACACTTACCTATTCTATATCTACTATTACTGCATTTACGGTGCTTTATATGGTGGCGCGTAATTCAGGCAGAGAAGACTTTGGCGCATTTGAGGGCCTTGCCAAAACAAATCCGTTTTTAAGTTTTGTAATGGTGGTGGCTATGCTGTCGCTAGCAGGTATTCCGCCTACAGCCGGTTTCTTTGGTAAATATTACATCTTCCAGAATGCTATTGCCACACATAACACCGGCCTGGTATTGCTTGCTGTTATAGCTGCACTAATCGGAGTGTTTTATTATTTCAGAGTAATTATTGCAGTTTACTTTAAGCCGGAACAATCGAGCATACCTATTACTGTTGGGGGACTGCACCGTACTGTTTTATTCATCACTACACTGCTTACCATTTTACTCGGACTCTTCCCCGATCTGATACTACAGTGGATATAAAATGCTAGAATAACCACTAAGGCACTGAGTCCACTAAGAAACACTAAGCCAATGGTTACGCAGAAATATATTAACGATATTGCTTACAAAATAGTTGGTTCGGCTATTGAAGTGCACAAACATCTTGGCCCGGGTTTATTGGAATCAGTCTATGAGGCATGCCTCATAGATGAAATAAAGAATAACGGGTTTTCAGTTCAATCTCAAGTATATGTTCCAGTTCAATACAAGAATAAAGACTTAGGTGGAATGTTAAAGTTGGATTTGTTGGTGAATGATCTGATAATAGTAGAGCTAAAAGCTGTTGAAATTATGATTCCACTTTATGAGGCTCAATTATTATCCTATTTAAAGCTTAGTGGAAAGCCCAAGGGGCTTCTTATAAATTTTCATTGTGAGAATATAACTGAACAATTGGTGCCGCTGGTAACAGCAGAATTTTCTAAACTTGCTAAACAATAATTATCTTAGTGAAACTAAATGTTCTTAGTGTCTAAGTGGTAAAATGAGAACTGATGTCTAAAGCAAGAATCCCACGCATAGCAGAAGTATTATATCCCGGGGGCGTTTTCAGGATTCCTGACAAAGACAAAAAAATAGTTTACCTCACCTTCGATGATGGCCCGATACCCGAGGCGACTCCTTTAGTGCTTGACATTTTAAAAGAATACAAGGCCAAAGCCACTTTTTTTTGTGTAGGCGATAATGTGCAAAAGCACCCCGATGTATTTCAGCGTATAATAAGCGAAGGCCATTCCTTCGGCAATCATACCTTTAACCATATTGATGGTTGGAGGAGTTCGGTGAAGGAATATACCGATAATGTAAATAAATGTGCGGGGGTAGTTAAGTCCAATTTATTCAGGCCACCATACGGCAGGATAATGTTGAAACAATTCAGGCGGCTTAAGAAAGAATACAAAATGATTTTTTGGGATGTGCTGAGTATGGACTATGATAAGGAGTTAAGTGCCGAAAACTGCTTCGATTTAGTAAAACGATACACCCGGCCGGGTTCAATTATCGTTTTTCATGATAGTATAAAGGCCAAAGATAAGATACCCCATTTACTCCCTAAATCGCTTGAATTTCTAGCAAGTGAAGGATATGAGTTGAAGGCCATTCCTATGGCTTAAAAGGGGAGCGACGAACGAGGTGAAAAATACGTTAAAAAACTGTTAAAATTTTTGTCACGGAATTGTAATTTTCTTTTACCTTTGGCGGCGATTAGAAAAAAATTACTCCTATATATGAATATGCCTTGTAAAAAGCTACAGAAGTCGTTAGTAGCTTTCCTCGCGTTTGTTCTTACGCTCGCTTCTCCTAATTTATTACATGCTGCAGACCTCGCGAATGGGGAGAAAGTCTTTAAAGCCAATTGTGCGCTTTGCCACAGTTTGGGGACAAACAAAATTACGGGCCCCGGCTTGGATGGAGTTACCAAAAGGGTACCTCAGCCTTTTGCTGAGTGGATGCACAAATGGATAAAGAACAACGCCGCTCTCAGGAAATCGGGCGATGCATACGCCAACAAAGTTTACGCTGATAATAACAGCACTGCAATGACCATTTTTGATGGTACATTGACCGATGCTCAAATAGATGATGTTATTGCTTACATAGCTGCTCCGCCAAAAGCACCTGGCCCTGATACTACAACCGTTGCAACTGGTGGTGGTACAAGTACAGGCGAAAAGAAAGGCGGAGGTGGTTGGGGCATACTTATTATAATAGGTATCCTTGCAGTTATTGTAACTGTACTTCGTACCGTTCGCAAATCATTACAAACAGTAGTTGACCAAAAAGATGGAGAAAAACCTACTGAAGAAAGAGGCGTTTGGGGAGACATTAAGCATTGGATATATCACCACAAAACAAAATTTGCAGTTATCTGCATTTTCTTCTTCGCTGTTTCTACCGTTTACGGGTGGGAATATTTATGGGGCATCGACGTAACTCCGGGTTACCAGCCTTCGCAGCCTATTAACTTTATGCACAAAGTACACGCAGGCGATAATGCTATTGCTTGTTTGTATTGCCACTCGGGCGCTGAAAAAGGAAAAGTAGCGGGTATTCCTACACTTAATGTGTGTATGAACTGCCATAAAGGTATACAAGGTTCAAACCCTGATTACCAAAAGGAAATTGCTAAAATATATTATGCAGTTGGATGGGATCCTGCTAAGGCAGATTATACCAATCCTCCGCACCCTGTGCAGTGGAACCGCGTTCATGCGCTTCCTGACTTCGCTTACTTTAACCACTCACAACACGTAGTGGTAGGTAAAGTAGAATGCGAAAAATGCCACGGCGATGTAAAAACATTTACTACCGACAAGCAGTTTGCTCCGCTTACCATGGGATGGTGTATCAACTGTCACCGCGAAACCCCTGTACAAATGGAAGGCAATGGCTACTACACCAAGCTTCACCAGGCAATTAAAAAGAACTTTGGCGAAGACAAGAAAGTTACCGAAGCCGACATGGGTGGACTGGAATGCGGAAAATGTCATTATTAATAAATAATAACCAGCTAAAAGCTAATAGCTAATAGCCAACAGCTCATATTATGGCAAACGAAAAAAAATACTGGAAAGGACTCGAAGAATTAACCGAGGCTCCGGGTTTTGTAAAAGCTAAGAACAAAGAATTTGCAGAGGAAGTTCCTATTGATGAATTTTTAGGCAAACAAGGCCTGAATACTTCTTCTACTTCGCGCAGGGATTTTTTGAAATACCTTGGCTTTAGCGTTGCTGCTGCTTCATTGGCAGCTTGCGAGGCACCGGTAGTAAAAACTATTCCTTATGTTATTAAGCCTGAAGAAGTAACTCCGGGTATTGACAACTGGTATGCTTCTACTTATTTCGATGGACAAGATTATTGCAGCGTGTTGGTTAAAACCCGCGATGGCAGGCCAATTAAAATAGAAGGTAACCCAAAATCGCCTGTTACCATGGGCGCTGCTAATGCAAGGGTACAAGCTTCTGTTTTATCATTATATAATTCCGAAAGGTTAAAAAATCCTCAGATCGGAAGTAAAAAAGCAACCTGGGAAAATGTAGATAAAGAAATTACAGCTAAGTTAACTGATGTTGCTGCAAAAGGTGGAAACATAAGGATACTTACATCTACCATTATAAGCCCTTCTACCAAAAAAATAATAGCTGATTTTACTGAAAAATATTCAACTGCAAAACATATTACATGGGATGCTGTTTCTTTCTCTGGAATGAGGAAAGCAAACGAAGCTTCTTTTGGTAAAGCAATGATTCCGGCTTATTCATTTGATAAAGCTGATGTTATTGTAAGTATCACTGCCGATTTCTTAACCAACTGGTTATCGCCTATTGAGTTTACA
>Ga0207054_1021_pt1 | contig 68466 bp, 59 predicted proteins | sample Alteio_BWMinCont_60_FD_153288 | JGI IMG/M metagenome (GOLD analysis project Ga0207054, IMG submission 153288) | Enriched cells from forest soil in Barre Woods Harvard Forest LTER site, Petersham, Massachusetts, United States -... | ecosystem: Environmental > Terrestrial > Soil > Temperate forest >... | reverse complement strand
ATAGTCATCAGCAGCAAGGCAATACTCACGGTGACTTTGACTGGTCAAGGTGGTCGGGGCAACAAGGTGGTGGCTTTAGCAATAATACCGGGGGCAGTATGTTTGGTGAAGAAGGCGGGTCGTCCGATTTCTTTGAATCAATATTTGGCAGGCACTTTGGCGGACAACAACAGCGCAATGTGCAAATGAAAGGACAAGATTACCAGGCTGAGATAGAAGTACCTCTTGAAGAAGCCTATTCCGGTTCTACCCGACGCATACAAGTAAACGGGCAGACATTAGAAATAAAATTAAAACCGGGAGTAAAGAACGGGCAGGTATTAAGGCTTAAAGGAAAAGGCGCAAAGGGAAGGAATGGTGGCACACAAGGCGACCTGTACCTTACCGTGATGATTAAAAACCATCCGCATTACGAAGTAAAGGGAATTGATCTATATTGCACTATTCCTGTTAACATGCTTACTGCTATTCTTGGAGGCAAACAAATTATAAGAACACTTAAAGGCAATATACGGATAGATATTCCAAAAGGAACTGAGAATAACCAGGTACTGAGGTTGAAAGGCCTTGGAATGCCTGAAGCGGACAAGGCCGCAGACCATGGAGACCTTTATGCAAAAGTGAATATAGTCCTTCCTAAAGATATTTCTGATAAAGAATTGGAATTATTTAAAGAGATTGAGGCTTTAAGGAAACACGAACAAACAGAAAAAGTATAATTATAAAATCACAATTTAAAAACAACAAAATGAAAATCATAATAGAATCACCCCATTTTACAGTTAACGAACAACTGCAAGAATATACAATGAAGAAAGCAGGTAAACTGGCTCACTTTGATGAAAGGCTTTTAAAATGCGAAGTACTGCTTAAGCTTGATAAGTCGGCAAAAGATGACAACAAAATTTGTGAAATGAAAGCAACAGGCGATAAAAAGAGCCTGTTCGCATCGAGCAGAAGCCTGACATTTGAAGATGCCATTACCGAAGTTGTACATGCACTTGAGAAACAATTAAAAAAACAAAAGGCAACAGCACGACGCGACGGAAAAAAGCTGGAAATAACTACTGACCTGGAAGAAACAGAATAATATATTTAAATTATGGAAATACGCCGCGCAAATGCATTAGACATTGATGAAATAGCCAAGCTATATCGCGATACTATTATTAAAATAAATGCGAAAGACTATACACCGGAACAGATCGAGGCATGGGCCGGAACCTATAGCAACCAGGCTGGTTGGGCAAGAAGGATGGAAGAACAGCATTTTTATGTAGCGGTTTCCGAAAACAAAATCACAGGCTTTGCATCTATTGATAATGCAGGTTATTTCGATCTGCTTTATGTACACAAAGATCATCAGAAGCAGGGCATTGCATCAAAGCTGTGTACTGAGATTGAAAAGGCCGCAAAAGAAATTGGCGTAAATGAAATTACGGTTCAATCAAGTATCACAGCCAAGTCATTCTTCGATAAACTGGGCTTTACAATAGTTTCAGAAAAGCATAAGTTGGTAAACAATGTGCCGTTTACAAATACGATAATGGCAAAGAAGATATAATAATTAAAGAGGGCTCTGCCCTTACTCTTCACTTATTACCGCCATATTATATTCAAAAGGATTGAATTCCTTTTTCAGCATTTCAAAAAAGCCTTCGCCGTATTGTAAGTAAAATGGCATAAAATTATCGTGGCGTTCCTGTAAGGAGCCCTCAGGGAAAAGCTTCTCTTTTATCTTTTTTATTTGATTAACAGATGCTTCATCTTTTTGTTTTTGGGCACGCATCAGCTTGGTCTCAATCACCTTCAAAGCGTTATATTGCTTCTGTAATTCAGCATCGGCAGATGCAATTAATGTAGTATCAATTGCTTTTATTTTCAGTGCAATCTCATCATATACCGCTTTCAGTTTATCTTTTTCAGCACTAAAGTCAATAGCACCATCATTGCTTACCACATAACTCTTAATCAACTCTTCTGTATCGCTAAAAATATTTTTAACCGTCAACTTGAATTTCTCCATTTTACCGGCTGTCCCTTTATCAATAACCATTGCAAAGTTACGGGGCATAAGCACAGGGAACATTGCCTTATGGTATTCAAAAACCGATTTTAATTGCAGCCAATACGCCACTTCAGATGGGCCTCCTATATATGCAACGTTGGGCAAAATTTGTTGTTGGTATAGTGGGCGCAGTATTACATTCGGGCTGAATTTTTCAGGATGCTGTTGCACTTCTGCCAAAATTTGCTCTTTGGTGAAAGTTGTATGCGTACCATTAACAGCATATCCATCGTCTTTCTTTTCTATACGGTTACGCCCTTTATCATTTACATAAAATAAGTTTATATCGCGGGCAAATATTTGTGGACCAATACCGTGTTCAGCAAGCTTTTTGTCAGTAGCGCTTACCAGTTTATGGGAAGTCTGATTAGTCAAATCATCAGTAATTACCGGAGCAAAAAGTTTCTTTAGTTCTGCATTATCTGCATCTACAATTACCAGGCCGTATTTGCCAAATAATGCATTTACAAATGCAAATGTGGCTTCAGCCAGTGTTTTATTTCCGCTGTATGCCTCAACTAAAATCTTCTTTAATTCTACAGCCATTTCGCTTTCACCCAGAATAGTTAAGATCCCATCTAACACAGGTGCAAGGGTGTGTATAGATATCTTCCCCACCGGTCCGCCTGCAAGGCTATCGCCACTCCATTCTATTTTTTTCCCGAATACGTAAGTATGGTTTATCTCAGCAAAATCGTGGTCTTCGCTGGCCATCCAATAAACCGGCACAAAATTGTTTGCAGGATATTCTTTCTTTAATCTTTCAGCAAGATTTATAACTGTAATTATTTTATAAATAAAATAAAGTGGCCCGGTAAAAAGGCAGAGCTGGTGGCCGGTTGTAACAGTAAATGTATTTTTATCGGCTAGCGAAGAGATATTTTTATTCGTCGCATCGGTGATGCTTTTATTCGAATTATTTTTCAATACCTTAACCAAAACATCACGTGTATTTGAATCTATGTTGCAATCTTCAATAGCTTTTTTGAACCCTGCAAGGGTAGGTTGGTATTGGTAAAAAGGGTGGAGATAAGATTCTCCTTTTATATAATCGGTAAAGACTTTAGAGAATAAGCCTGTTTCTTCGAATGATATAGCAGTCTTTTTAAAACTCATATTATCTGGTACTAAAAATCTGCCACGAAAACACTAAATCACAAAATCCCACAAAATAATTGGTGTGTAGTTTCTTGGTGTTTTTGTGCTTTAGTGGCATAAAATTATATTATTATGTAGCCTGCTTTACAGGTGTTCCAAAAAGGTCGTAATCTTCGGCAGATGTAATTTTAATATCAGCAAAATCGCCAATGCGTAAATACGTATCGCCTTCGGCCTTTACATGCACTTCGTTATCTACCTCAGGTGAATCATGCTCTGTACGGCCAATAAAAAATCCACCTTCCTTACGGTCGAATAAAACTTTAACGGTCTTGCCTATTTTCTTTTTATTCAGCTGCTGTGATATCTCGCGTTGCACTTCCATCAAGGTCTCAGCACGTTCTTTTTTCACTTCAGCAGGTACATCATCTATTGCTTTGTGTGCGTGTGTATTCTCTTCGTCCGAGTATGTAAATACACCCAGCCTGTCGAATTTCATTTGCTGCACCCAGTCAACCAATTGGTTAAAATCATCTTCGGTTTCGCCCGGGTAACCAACCAAAAAGGTGGTACGCATAGCAATACCCGGTACTTTTTCGCGTATAGTTTCAACCAGCTTAGTTGATTTTTCTTTCGTGGTTCCTCTGCGCATCAGCTTCAGCATATTATCTGATACATGCTGCAGGGGCATATCTAAATAATTACAAACGGTAGGGCAATCTTTAATTGCATCTATAATATCCATTGGGAAACCACTTGGGAAAGCATAGTGCAGCTTTATCCAGTCGAGGCCTTCCACATCGGCTAACTTTCGTATTAACTCTGCTACATTACGCTTGCCATAAAGGTCTAATCCGTAATATGTAAGGTCCTGGGCTATGAGCATAATTTCCTTTACGCCCTGCTTTACCAATCCTTTTGCTTGTGTTACCAATGCCTCCATAGGCACAGATACGTGGTTACCACGCATAAGCGGTATGGCGCAAAACGAACATTTACGATCACAGCCTTCCGATATTTTCATATAGGCATAGTGGTTGGGAGTAGTAAGTAAGCGCTCCCCTACCAGTTCATGCTTATAATCTGCCTTAAGTGTTTTAAGTAATCTTGGCAGATCTCTGGTGCCAAAATATCCATCTACCTGCGGTATTTCTTTTTCCAATTCAGACCCATATCGCTGGCTCAGGCAACCGGTAACATATACCTTTTCAACCTTTCCGGCCTGCTTGGCATCTACATAGCGCAATATGGTATCAATGCTTTCCTGTTTAGCATTATCAATAAAGCCACAGGTATTTATAACCACTATAGGGGCGCCATCAACTTCATGCTTTACATCGTAGTTATTAGCCTTGAGTTGTGCCATAAGCACCTCAGAATCAACCAGGTTTTTTGAACAACCCAGTGTAACTACATTTACCCTGTTCTTTTTTAACGTCTTTGTCTTCACTATTTCCTTTAAAGAAGGGGCAAAGCTACGCTAAATTCGTGTTCGCTATCACTAAACCCATACTGGCAGATTTGCCAGCCTTATTTATTTGCTTTAAACACAACAATTTCATAAGTTTGCCTTCTAAACCGATATCTTTATGAAAAAGCTTACCCTTTCTTTGTCTATATTTTCTCTGTTTTTAAGTTGTGGCCTTTTTGCTCAGCAAGACTGGACCGAAATGATGAGAGACCGAAATGCCAACCTGAAAGATGTGCAGGCGGCCTTTAACCAATGGTATGCTATACATAAACCTGAGGCAGATAATGATAAGGATGCGGTGAAGCCCGGTGGTGATAACGAGGAAGATGGCAACTACCTTCTTTTTAAACGTTGGGAAGCACAAATGATTCCGCGTTCGTACCCAAGTGGCAAATTGCCTGACCCTGCTGTTATTGAAAAGGATTATCAGAATTTTTTAGCTACACAAAAAAATAAACAAAGCTCACACAAAGCTTTAGGTGCAACAGGTACATGGACATATGTTGGTAATACTAACGTACCATCGGGTGGCGATGCAGGAAGGATAAACCGTGTGCGTTTTGACCCAAAAAATACAAGTATTGTTTATGCATGCGCCCCTTCAGGCGGTTTGTGGAAATCGACCAACGGAGGCACTTCATGGTCGACCAATACAGACGGACTTTTAGGTTTAGGCACCAGCGATATAGCCATTGACCCAACCAATTCGAGCATTATGTACCTTGCTACCGGCGACGGTGATGGTATTAACGGATCATTTACAACACCTTCAACCATTGGTGTAATGAAATCGACCGATGGCGGTGCCACATGGAAACAAACAGGCCTGCACTATACATTACAAACAAGCGGCCCATCAGAATATACTATCAACGAACTTAAAATCAACCCGAAAAATACTTCTATCATTTTAGCGGCTACTTCCTTTGGTATGTATTATACCAACAATGCCGGACTTACATGGTATAACGTGCAAGGTGGTGAGTTTAGGAGTGTTGAATTTGAACCGGGTAACCCTTCAATTGTATACGGAACTACCGGACCTCTTGGAGGCGCCGGATCTTATTATCGTTCTATAAATGGTGGCCAGTCATTCACATCTATAACCCTGCCATCTGTTTCAGGTGCAGGAAGGATGCAGTTAGGTGTTACACCTGCTGCACCTAACTATGTTTATGTATTTGCCGACAATGCAACTAACTATTCTTTCTTTGGTATATGGCTCTCAACTGACACCGGTAAAACATTCAAACTTCAATCTACCACCCCTAACGTTTTAGGCTTCTCTAACGGTACCGGAAGTGATGCTACCGCAGGCCAGGGATGGTACACATTATCTATAGCAGTATCACCAACCAGCGCTACTACAGTATTGGTAGGCGGAGTAAATATTTGGGAATCGACTAACAGTGGTACCAGTTGGACAAGAATAACCGATTGGAACGGATTTGGACATCCTTATGTGCATGCCGATATACATTGCATAGCTTTTGTGCCCGGCAGCGGAACATCAGTATATGCCGGTGATGACGGAGGCGTTCATAAATCGACCAGTGTGACAAGCTCATGGTCTGATGTTAGTAATGGTCTTCAAATTTCAGAACAATACAGTATAGGCTTATCGGGCAGCAATGCCAGTGAATGGATAACCGGCTGGCAGGATAACGGCACCAATTTAGCTAATGCAGGTTGGTCAGAAGTTATTGGCGGTGATGGTATGATGTGTTTTATTGACCAAACCAACAACAACTATATGTATGGTGAAACCTACCAGGGTAGTTTTGAAATGTCGAGTAACGCCGGCGCTTCCTTTAAAGGTATTACCAGTGGTATTACCGAAACCGGCGCATGGGTTACTCCATGGATGTTAGATCCTCAGAACTCTTCAACCATATTTGCAGGATTAAATAACGTTTGGAAATCGACCAATCGCGGTACCAGCTGGACCAAGATAAGTACATACGCTACAACAGGTACAGTTACTTCTATTGCTGTTGCTCCATCAAACGATCAGTATATTTATACTGCCCAGGGTGGAACCATTTATAGTACCGTGAATGGCGGCACAAACTGGAATAACGTTAGTGGCAATCTTCCGAACGTAGCTGTTACCCGAATTATAGTAGATCCAAATAATCCGTTACGGGTATTTGTAACTATGTCAGGATACAATGCGAGTGATAAAGTTTTTATGAGCAACCTGGGCGGTACAAGCTGGACCAATATTTCTACGGGCTTACCTAACTTACCTGCAAATTGTATAGTATATGCAGGCGGCGGAATTGATGCTATGTATGCAGGTACTGATATGGGTGTTTATTACAGAGACACTGTAAATACAGGTGGCGAATGGGTATCTTACAACACAGGCTTGCCTAATGTAATTATTGCCGATCTGCAAATATATGCTCCGGGCAATTTGCTTGATGCAGCTACTTATGGCCGCGGTACATGGCAAGTTGGTTTATACCAACCTTCAGCTCTTGCACCTGTGGCAAACTTTACTGCTTTCCCAACCAAATTATGCGCAACCAACACTGTACAGTTTACCGATACATCAGCTAACGAACCTACAAGCTGGAGCTGGACATTTACAGGTGGTTCCCCTGCATCGTCAACCGCACAAAGCCCTACAATTACTTATAATACAGCAGGAACATATGCCGTATCACTTACTTCGGGAAACAGCGTTGGCAGTAATTCGGTTACCAAAACAAGCTTTATTACTGTAACCCCAATGCCGCCTACCCCGGTTATTAAGCAAAATGCAGATACACTTACTGCAACCCCTGCAGGTTATGCATCATACCAATGGTTTTTAAATAGTGTAGTAGTATCTGGAGCTACTTCTAATACTTTAGTTATAGCGAAAAAAGGTGTGTATAAAGTTACAATTGCTGATACCAATGGATGTAGTGCTCAGGGGCAGTTAGTGGTAACCACAGTAGTTAGCGGAATAAACGAAATATCGATAAACGATTATATTACCGCTTACCCTAACCCTACAACAGGTAACCTGCAACTTGCATTTGATGTGCCTACCAATGGAGAATATACTATGAATATTACCAATGTGCTTGGCCAAAGCATTTATGCCGATAAGTTGCAACTTGCCGGACATACCACCAAGAACATTAACCTGGCGGGCTTTAGCAAGGGAGTCTATTTCCTTTCGGTAGAAGGCAATAACTCAAAGGCAGTTAAAAAGATATTGCTCTACTAGGTTTGACATAAAAAACTGTTCTTTTAAATTCCTTTTAAAACAGGAATTAGAAAAGATTTGTATAGCAAGGACAATATAAAACCACTTATGTTCAAAGTCCCATTAAATAGAAATTTGTCATTTCTAATTGGCTTGATGATTTCAACTCACTCCTTTGCCCAGGGAAGTGTTGAAAACTTAAAAGCCTCCGCAGATGATATAGTCACTCCATACAATCCTCAAGGAGATTATCAAACATGGGGAATTAAAGGAAAACTCCTACCCTGGACTTTTGGTAATGCTGGAGGCTTGAATGGGCTTTTAGGATTTGAAATAGGCTTTTTAAAAAATAACTCCATAGGAATAGATGGTTATTTTTATGCAGATGAGGATGCCTTAGATCGTAATACTGTACAAAATCCAAATATACCTTCATTACACTATGATGGAATTGACAGGGCGGTATTCTTAAATTACAGGCATTACTTTAATTTAAAAAAAATACGGGAAAACCTAGGTACTTCCCTTTACATAGGTATTTTGACTCGTTATGGACGTAGTGATGATACCTGGGATAGAGGCTTATCTTCTGACAGTATTATTTATGAAGGAAGAACATACTACTCAGGAGGGCCTTTTACAGGATTCATTTATAAGTTTAAAAAGTGCAATAATTTATATTTAGATATTAATTTTCAATTTCTCTATAATGATAAATACGTTTCAAGTGTATATTCAAATCAGTTGCAATTAACATCAACCCACGGACAATTTAAAACTTACGACATGAGGGTTGGGATTAATTTATACTGGTGTTTTTACTATAAAAGTTAAGGACTTATTGTCACATATAAATGAAACAATTATTTTTAATATTCCTTTTTTCTCTTGCCAGTCTGAGCTTTAGTCACAAGCCCGATTTTAAGGCAGAGCAATTAAAATATCCACACGTACGTACTGCTTATTCGGAAAAGTGGGATGTTGTTAAAGCAAAGCTCACCAAAGCAGGTATAGATACTTCGCATTTTGAAATATTTATACGTGTATTTAAACACGAAGGCGATTTTGAAATTTGGGCGAGGTCAAAACACTCCGGGCAATTTAGTTTGGTTGATATCTACTCTATTTGCAAAGCATCGGGTGGCTTGGGGCCAAAACGCAAGGAAGGCGATGGACAAGTGCCTGAAGGTTTTTATCACATAAGTGTTTTTCAGCCCAACAGCGAATTTTATCTGGCATTGCAAGTAAGTTACCCCAACAAAGCCGATCTGATAAAAGGCAATACATCGGCGCCCGGCGGAGATATTATGATACATGGCAACTGTGTCACCATTGGTTGCATGCCCATGACCGACGATAAAATAAAAGAGATATACTTACTGGCACTTGAAGCGCATAACAATGGTGAACAAACTATACCCATTCATATTTTTCCTACCAAACTTGATGATAAAGGAATGGCTTTTTTGAAAAGCACAACAAAAGATGAAACAACTTTAAACTTCTGGAACAGCTTGAAGGAAGGCTACACTTATTTTGAAACAAAGAAACTTATACCCGATATTACTATTGATAGCAAAGGAGAATATAGCCTAACTAAATAAATCTCTATTTGCGTCGGCCCCAAACCCCTAATAGGGCTTTAAAATACACGAAAGGTTCTATACCCCCTCTAGGGGGAAGGGGGCAAAAATAAACTTACTGGGTTACATCAAGCTTTGGCGGCATGCTCTGTATCTTCTTCAGTAACTCCTTAAATTCCGGTTTATCTTTAATAGATACGAAGTTAGAATCTGATTGCATTCTCTTAGAGTCTGTAAAACCTAGTTTTACTGCATCATGCAAACTACTTATGGCTTTTTCAGGGTTGTTCTCACGTGCATATAAGCCTGCAAATAAATAATCGTGTTCAGGGTTTGTCGGGTCAACTAATCCGTACAGGTCGAGGAAATGTGCGGTAGAACCATCATCAGGTGAATTGAATGAACGTGAAGCGCCCATATACACAGCAAGGCTTAAAAAGCTAAGCAAACGCTGGCATTGTAGCGATACAGGCGTCGTGGTATCCCGAGCTATGATAGCGCGCATATCTTTAATTTTATCCTGCCACCAGGGGCCGTCTTTCTCCGAAAGATATTGCAGGTATTGGTGCTGCATATTGGCCTCATCTACCTCACTCTGCTGCTCATCTCTAACATACTTGGTATATTTTTCTGAGCTCTGTATTTCCTGCACCTTAGCTACGTAGACATCTACATTGGTAAGCCCGCGTAAAAAATTCAGCATCTTTTTGTAAGTAAAATATTCATGTATGGTTTTATCGCGCAAGCCGTTTTTATCAAGCTCTTTTAAAAGCTGCTGCTGTATAGCTTTTACAATCGAATCATTCACCGGCATGGTTTTGGCTTGCATAGCGGTTGCATCCATCCACTGAAAAGCCTGCTCAACATCTGTTACGGGCGGCCACTGATGCTTGCCATGAAACACAATAAGCTGATGCAAAAGGGGGGTGTTATCCAGTTCTTTGTCGAGATTTTTAAGTTCTATATAATTAAAATCTTTTTCTCCCACAAAAGAGAGTAAAGCAAAAGGTTGGTTGATTTGAGGATGATTTTGTGGGAAGCCACCGCCACAAGCTATCACTCCGGCTATGCCACCATTGAGTGCAAGTGCGCAAGCTACTCTCGCTCCGCCCGAAAAACCAAATGTATAAATGCGTGCATTGTCAACAGAAAGCCTTTCCGATACATCTTCCATAAAAGCCTGTGCTGCCCTGCCAGACGCTTCTATTTGCATTCCGTTTTTAGAGCCATACGTTCCTGCAATTATGAAGCCGTATTTTTGAGCCAGCGCCTTATACAATTTTAAAGGCAGGTTACCTACACCATGCGGGTCGAAGAAATAAACCACCGGCCATTTTTTTGTTGAAGAATAATTAGTTGGCAGGTAAATAGAATATACTTGCGCTGGAATGTCAATACAATGAACCGTATCAATAATAACTCCTTTATCAAGTGGTTTGGCATCAACATGAGCATGCTTTACTGTATCCAATACAGGAGCATTGGTATTATTCTGAGTGGTATTGTCTGTAGTAGAGTTACCATGGCAACCCCAAAGCATTAAAGCTGTAAAAATTAAAATCCGGCCCATATTCATATACAGTTGATAAAGAAATGCCCCTGCAAGTTACTTTTTTTCTAAACTTGTAAGTAAATTATACATCGCCATTTAAAACCACCTATGCGTTCTTGCAAATCTTTATCAATTCTTATACCAATAATTTCCGGTATATTTTTTCAACTATCAGCTCAACCAAGCGCAATTACTCACTCAACTAGCACCAGGAAAAAGGATTCAACTTTTTACCAAAAATACTTAGCGATCAGAAAAAAACATCCTCGCGTAGATACAAACACATTTGCCGGGGTAGCAAGTACAGGCAAGAAGAACACCTATATTCAAAAGCAACTAGACAAGCAATTTGACAGATCCATTTATCATAGCTATTGGCCGCTTCTGGGCGATAGTTTGATCTTTATTTCTCCGGATGTTCAGAAATTATGTGTTGTTGATCAGATAGACAGTTGTGAAGCTCTTAGTAAAAAATATTTTATAAAAAAAAGTAATGGCGATGAAGAATATTTTTATGCAAGCATGTTCTTTAATTGCGGCATAAAAGCCCTCAACCTCGTAAATATAGATTTTGAAAAAGAAAAAGGCTACAGCAAGAATGAGGAAATATATGTATTTAAATTTAAAAAAGGTGAACACTACAAAAGCATCACAAATGAATACCATGTCAGTAAAATAGTTGACTCTATTAAAAAGGTCAATAATTATATACCCCTCAGCCATACAAACGGTGTTTATTTTAATTTCAAAAAAGGCATTGTAACTTCAAAGCCAGGTGGAAAAGATACTATAAGCCGGTTTGAAGTTGAGAATATCATTTATGTTAATAATACAATCAGGTATATTGAAATACATTGCGATAATCATGGTGACGATGAAGATGATCAATTATATTTATATTCGAAATCGGGTCTCTTTTCAGTAATTAATGTAATTGAAGACTAAACTATGCTGGCAGAAATAATAACAATTGGCGACGAAATACTCATTGGGCAAATAGTTGATACCAACTCTGCCTGGATGGGTACTATACTGAACGAAACAGGTATAAAGGTTCATCAAATAACCTCAGTATCTGATAACAGGGAACATATACTTACTGCGCTAAAAGAAGCCAGCCATCGGGCAGACATTATATTAATTACAGGTGGCCTTGGCCCTACACGCGATGATATTACCAAGCATACACTCTGCGAATATTTTAAGGTAAGCCTGCGCCTCGATGAAAAAGTATTAGAGGATGTAACTGCTCTTTTTAAAAGATTCGGCAGGGGCGTAACCGATATAAACCGCAAGCAAGCAGAAATACCTGAAAACTGTACACCTCTACACAACAAAAATGGCACTGCACCGGGTATGTGGTTCGAAGAAAAAGAAAAGATATACGTATCTATGCCGGGTGTACCTTTCGAAATGAAAGGGCTTATGAAAGATGAGGTATTACCCCGATTGAAAAAGAAATTTACGCTGCCGGTTATCATTCATAAAAATGTGCTGACCCAAGGCATTGGTGAATCAATGCTGGCAGAAAAAATAGCGGACTGGGAAACATCGTTGGCACAAGAAGAAATTAAACTGGCCTATCTTCCTTCTATATCTATGGTGCGCCTAAGGCTTAGCATCAGTGGTAAGGATGCAAAAGTGTTGCAGGAAAGAATTGACAGAAAGGTAAGTGAGTTACAAAAGATAGCAGGGCAGCATATTTACGGTTACGATAACGAAACCCTTGAAGGGATCGTAGGCAATCTGCTAAAAGCAAACAAACAAAGCCTTTCCACTGCCGAAAGCTGCACCGGTGGCTATATAGCACACCGTATTGTATCGGTACCCGGTAGCTCCACTTATTTTAAAGGCGCCATTGTAGCTTACGACTATGAAATAAAGACCAATGAATTGGGTGTAAGCAATGAGACACTTAAAAAGCATGGAGCAGTATCTCAGGAGGTAGTGGAGCAAATGGCTGTGAGTGTCCGTAAAAAATTAAACACTAACTATTCTATAGCAGTATCGGGCATTGCAGGCCCGGATGGCGGAACAGAAGAGAAGCCTGTAGGGACGGTTTGGATTGCCGTAGCAACTCCTACCCAGGTAATTAGTAAGCGTTTTCAGTTCGGTGGCGACAGGGAACGAAATATTGTAGCTACGGGGCTTACGGCATTAAATATGCTGAGGAAGGAAATTCTTGCTTCACGTTAAACAAACCTTATTTTTGCATAAAATACACCTCCTGTGAAGGCAATTGGTATAATACCCGCACGCTACGCTTCTACCCGGTTTCCGGGTAAGCCGCTTGTTGTTATACAAGGCAAAACAATGATACGCAGGGTTTATGAGCAGGCTTCAAAATCTACGTCATTAGGGGCAGTGGTAGTTGCCACCGACGATGAGCGCATTTATAAAGAAGTAGAAAGCTTTGGAGGCAAAGTTGTAATGACCTCGGCCCATCATAAAAATGGTACCGAACGCTGTGTAGAAGCCTTGGAAAAACAAGGAAAAGACAATTGGGATGTGGTGGTAAACATACAAGGCGATGAACCTTTTATTCACCCTGAACAGATTGACAAGGTTGTAGGCTGCTTTATGAATAAGGCAGTGCAAATAGCTACACTTGCCCGCATTTTAGATAATGAAAAGGATCTACACAACCCATCTATTATAAAAGTGGTAAGGAAAATGAACGGCGAGGCTTTGTATTTCAGTCGCTCCCCTATTCCCTTTTGCAGAGATGCTCAGGGTGTAGACTCGGTAAGCAGGCATACCTACCTTAAACATATAGGCCTTTATGCTTTCCGCACGGCTGTAATTGAAAAATTAGTATCCCTTCCTCCTTCTTCGCTGGAAATAGCGGAATCGCTGGAACAATTACGCTGGCTGGAGAATGGCTACCCTATTTATGTCGATTTAACCCAACAGGAGTCATTATCGATAGATACTCCTGAGGATTTAGAAAGGATTTAAAGATTTCAAAAATACAGTCGCCACAGATTATTAATCAGGAATTATTGCCATGAAAGAAGATTCCAGTAAGCTTAGAATAGCTTTTTTAGTATCCTTCTTTAAATTGTTCGATGCCACTATCAAAAACATCAATATTGATAGTGAGACTATTGAAGGTACGCTATTGTGGGGAAACGAAGAAGATACACAAGAAATTTCGTGGCCTATTCCTCATGAAAACATAGAGTTCAATGATCTCATTGAATTAATTGATTATATACTAACAAATAAATTGATGGAGGGTGATAAAATTACCATTTCAGAGAAAAATCTTATCCAAAAACTAAACCTTACGGGATGGGATTCACAAAAAGCAACTAAGTCTATTAACGATTTATGTAACATTTCTATAAAAATGGTTAATAATGGAGCAGAAACGGATTCTTTTTTTATTCATTTTTAGCCAAGCCATAATAGGCAACCTTTTACTCAGTATTTACAAAAGATTAGTTAATTTTGGACCATACCAGGCACATGCAGATAGAGGAACATATAAGTGAGCTATTATACGAACACGATTGCGTTATAGTCCCCGAATTTGGAGGATTTATAGGCAATTATACCCCTGCGCGCGTTGATGAGGTAAAGCATTTGTTTGAACCACCCCGTAAAAAGATACTCTTCAATAAAGGACTTATACAGAACGACGGGCTTTTGGCCAATCACCTTTCCATACGCGAACAGGTTACTTATGCCGAAGCGCTTAAGCATATTGCCAATGAAGTAAATCGTTACCGTTCTGCTTTAAAAGATACCAAGCGTATTGTATTTGAAAACATTGGCGTTTTATATACCGACGAAAGCAACAACTTGGTTTTCCAACCTGACGAAAAAGTAAATTACTTGCCTGAGGCATTTGGCCTTTCTGCTTTTTACCACTTGCCTGTTGAAAATGAAAAACCGATAGAGAAAGAAAGCGTTGTAGTACAAATGCACAAGGAAAGATCGCGCTTGCGCCCCTATGCCGTTGCAGCAGCCATTGGTGCATTGGTAGCATCTACATTCTGGTTTACGCTCAACGAAACTAAAATTGCCGATAACTATTCAAGCTTCAACCTTTTTTCAAAAAAAGAAGCTGCTCAATATGTGTTTACTGCCGATAATAGCATAGATAATCTTAACAGGCCTATACCAAAGGACTCTTTAACCATCTATGTTAAAGAACCTGTTGCACTTAAAACAACTATCATTTCTTCATCTGCTTACCATATTGTTGCAGGCTGTTTCCGTATTTACGATAATGCCCAGAACATGATAGGCATACTGAAGAAAAAGAATGTGGAAGCCACCATTGTAGGTAAAACTCCTGAGGGCTTATATATTGTAGGGTGTGGTAAATTCAATTCATATACCGAAGCTGAAACCCAACTCGATTCATTCAGAAAAAACGTTCAGGAAGAAGCCTGGGTTTATACAAACCGTAAATAGGTTTCATTTTTTTATTCTCATTATCAATTACTTACGCATGCCAATTTAAAATAATTGCAAATTTATTTGCGTAACCAAATGGTTTCTCTTTATATTTGTAACCGAATAGTTACACAATATACATCAAATGAGAAGAGACGTATTTCAAGCCATAGCAGATCCCAACCGCAGGGCCATACTAGGGATGCTGGCAAATGAGAGCCTGACTCTTAACGGAGTAGCTGAACATTTTAATGTTAGCAGGCCCGCCATATCAAAACATATAAAAATACTTACCGAGTGTGGGCTTATAACTATCCATCAGGAAGGAAGAGAAAGGTATTGCGAAGCCAAATTGGAGAAACTCCATGAGGTATCTGACTGGATAGAACAGTACAAAAAGTTCTGGGAAACCAAACTCGATGCACTAGAACAATACCTGGAAGCAATACAAAGTCAAAATAAATCTAAACCTAAAAAGAAGAGCAATGGCAAAAAGAATCGTTAAAAAAAAACCGGATCGAACATTACTCCATTTTTATGGTTCGATGGCAAAGTAGAGGAAGCTGTAAAATTCTATACCTCGACTTTTAAGAACTCCAAAATATTGAGCATTAACCGCCTTGGAGGAGGCAAGGGAAAAGTAATGACTGCTACTTTCATACTCAATGGCCAAAAATTTATGGCTTTAGATGGCGGGCCAAACTTTAAATTCTCCCCTGCCGTTTCCTTTTTTGTCGATTGCGATACGCAGAAAGAAGTGGATACCTTATGGAATAAATTATCGAAAGACGGAGCGCCAAACAGGTGTGGCTGGGTTGATGATAAATATGGTGTAACCTGGCAAATTATCCCCAGGGCATTGGGCGAACTGATGTACGATAAAGACCCTGTAAAATCGCAAAGGGTAATGCAGGCCATGCTTAAAATGAATAAGATCATTATAAAAGATCTGCAGAAAGCATATAACCAAAAATAATTTAATACTAAACAATAGAATCATGACAACTAAAACCGCAAAAACAACAGCCGATCGTGAGATTAAGATCTCGCGCATTTTAAATGCACCGCGTGAGCTGGTATGGAAGGTCTGGACCGAACCGGATCATATTGATAAATGGTGGGGGGCCTATTGGATTCACCACTGAAACGCACGAAATGAAAGTGCAGGTAGGAAGTAAATGGCTTTGCACCATGCATGGCCCAAAGGGCATGGATTTCCCCAATGAGATCATCTATACAGAGGTACTAAAACCTGAACGTATAGTATACACGCATACAGAGCCCAAGTTTGACTGTACAGTAACTTTCGAAAAGTTTGCAGGGAAAACAAAGCTTACCATGTCAATGGTGTTTGAATCAGCAGACGTGTACAATTTTGTTGTTAAAGAACATGGAGCAATTGAGGGCCAGGTACAAACTATTACACGCCTGGAAGAGCACTTAGCAAAAATGCAGGAAGGCCAGGAGTTTACTATCAGCAAAGAATTTAATGCTCCGCGCAAATTGGTATATAAAGTATTTACTGAGGCAGAACATCTTGAAAAATGGTGGGGCCCTCCGGGGGCTGGTATCACTGTAAGCCGTTTCGATTTTTCACCCGGCGGTATGTTCCTTTATTCAGCAAAGGGACCAATGGGCGAAATGTGGGGCAGGTTTGTTTATTGCGAAATGACCGAACCGGAACGTGTTGTATTTATCAATTCATTCTCCGATAAAGATGGTGGAATTACCCCTAACCCATTTATGCCCAACTGGCCATTAGAAGTGCTGAACATTGCTACACTCACCGAGCATGATGGTAAAACAACAATGGCATTGAGAGGCGGCCCGATAAACTCTACTGAAGAACAATTGCAAGTATTTAAGAGCATGAGCGGCAGTATGCAACAAGGTTTTGCCGGAACATTCAGCCAACTCGACGAATATCTGAAAAAAACTTCAGCTTGTGTAACTTATCTTTTAGAAATTAAATATATACATAATTCTAAAAAAACATATCATGGAAATCATGAATAAAACAAAAGAGAAAGAGCTTACTATTACCCGCACTTTTAATGCACCGCGTGAACTGGTGTGGAAAGCCTGGACAGAACAAAAACATATTGTAGAATGGTGGGGGCCTAAGGGCTTCACCAACCCGGTATGCGAATGGGAGGCAAAGAGGGGTGGTAAACTCAATATCCATATGAAAGGGCCTGATGGTAACATTTATCCTATGAATGGAGAATTTACTGAAATAACAAAACCCGGTAAAATTGTGTTTACCAGTGTAGCTTTGGGTGAAAACGGGAAGCATTTATTTGATGTGCTTAACACAATCATCTTTACTGAAGAAGGTGACAAAACCAAACTTACACTTCACTTCATCTTTTCAAATATTATTCCTGAAGCTGAGAAGAATATTGCCGGTGCAGATATGGGTTGGAACATGAGCCTTGATAAGTTGGTAGAATTATTAAAAACATTAAAAGCTTAATAATGGCTACAGTTAAATCGAAAGACGGAACCACCATAGGTTTCGATAAGATAGGCAAAGGCGAACCGCTTATAATGGTCGATGGAGCCATGTGCAGCCGTGCATTTGGGCCGACACCTAAAATGGCGAAAATTCTTTCAGAACAATTTACAGTTTTTCATTACGACCGCAGAGGGCGAAATGAAAGCGGCAATACTTTACCTTATTCTGTTGATAAAGAAATTGAAGATATAGAAGCCTTGGTTACTGAAGCGGGCGGTTCAGCCTATGTGGTTGGTTTTTCTTCAGGAGCAGCATTGGCGCTTAATGCGGCAGCAAAAGGGGTAAACATCAGGAAACTTGTGCTATATGAGGCTCCTTATGTAATGAACCAGGGAGGGCATAACCCTCCTATTGATACCGAAACACAGTTGAATCAACTGGTAGCTGCAGGTAAAAGAGGTGATGCCGTTAAATTTTTCATGAAAGATATGGTAGGCATTCCTGCATTTGTACCTTTTATCATGAGTCTTTTGCCTATATGGCCAAAGCTTAAAGCTGTGGCTCATACGCTGCCTTATGATGCAGCAATTCTGCAAGGCTTTACTATACCAACTAAAATGGCGGCCACAGTTACAACACCTACTTTAGTTGCAGGCGGAGAAAAGAGCCCCGTATCATTACGTAATGCAGTTCAAAAACTTGCAGATGCAATTCCGGGTTCACAACGTATAATGCTGAAAGGGCAGACCCACAATGTATCTGCAAAGGCCATAGTTCCGGTTTTGATAGACTATTTCAAAAAATAACGCAAATTCAAATTCTTAATTAATACCAATTTATACACTTATAAAAATCAACCATCATGGCTAAAACATCAATTTATCTCAATTTTCAAGGCAATTGCGAAGAAGCTTTCAACTACTACAAAAAGGTATTTAAAACCGATTTTGTGGGTCAAGTTTTTCGCATGAAGGATACACCACCTATGCCCAACGCACCTAAGCTTTCAGATAAAGAAGCAAATTCAATTATGAATATAGCACTTCCTATATTGGGCGGCACTATCATTATGGGTACCGATATGCTTGAATCTATGGGGCATAAATTAAAGATCGGCAATAATACTACAATCAGTCTTGAGGCTGATACGAAAGAAGAGGTTGACCGCTTGTACAAGGCCCTCTCAGAAGGTGGTTCCGAAATGAATGCTCCTATGGATATGTTCTGGGGCTATTGGGGTGTTTGCCTCGACCGCTTTGGTATCCGTTGGATGTTCAACTGCATGAAGAAGTAAATATTATTGCGGGTTCAAGTCATTCTTCTTACAGAACCGGAATTAATTTCTCAATCGTTAAAACAATTACCGCTTATGTCATTTCAGGCATATATAGATAACATAAAAGCAAAGACAGGCAAGGCACCGGAAGATTTTAAAAAACTTGCCGAAAAGAAAGGGCTATTAAACCCCGGTGTAAAAGCTATGGAGATTGTAAACTGGCTGAAAGAAGATTTCGATCTTGGCCATGGGCATGCAATGGCTATATATACGACATTTACCGGCCACAAAGAATATAAACCAACAACAAAAACCAAACCAAAAAAATGAAAAAGACAAACATCATCTACTGGATCTTAACGGGGCTCTACGGACTCTTTATTATTGGTACATCTATACCTGATGTAATTAGCAGCCCCGATGCAGCTAAAATAATGGTAACTCAATTGGGCTATCCTGCTTACTTAATGCCTTTTATTGGAGTGGCTAAAATATTGGGTGGTATAGCTATACTCATACCAGGGTTCCCAAAGATAAAAGAGTGGGCCTATGCAGGTTTAGCATTCGATTTAATTGGTGCCACCTATTCCACCATTGCTATTGGCGAGCCGGCCAGCCATTGGGGCTTCATGGCCATATTCTTTGCTTTCTTATTCGGTTCTTACTATTTCTACCACAAAAAACTAAAAGGCGTTTAACACCTGAAAGAAAAACAAAAGATGACATATATACCTTTTACTATTGAGCGCATATTCAATGCGCCCATAGCTACTGTCTGGAAAGCCATTACCGACAAAAAGCAAATGAAGAAATGGTATTTTGATGTAAGCGATTTTAAACCTGAATTAGGTTTTGAATTTTCATTTGAAGGGAATAATGAAGACAGAGTATATGTGCATTTATGCAAGGTGGTAGATGTAGTGGAAGGCAAAAAAATAGCCTATAGCTGGAAGTATAAAGGCTATGCAGGCATATCGTTTGTAAGTTTCGAATTATTTGAAGAGGGAAAGAAAACAAGGTTAAAGCTAGCTCACGATGGCATTGAAAGCATTGCAGTGAACGGGCCTGATTTTGCAAAAGAAAACTTTATACAAGGTTGGACCGCTATTATAGGCAAGTCGTTGAAAGAATACCTGGAGAAATAATTAGTTCTGCTCCCTGTTTGGTGGCCTGCGTGGTGGCTGCGGCTTACGGCGCGGTGGGCGCTGTTGAAGGCGTTGTTGCTTGCCTGGGTTCATGCTTGGAGGAGGCGATTGTCTGCCTACTACGTAACCAACTTCTTTCTTCTCTACAGGTTTCGCATCATCTAACTCAGCAGGGCGCTTGCCACCCTTATTCATTTCCATTATCTGCTTCACTCTGTCAGTACTCAGGGCAATGAAATTATCGGGTGCATCGGCATAGGTGTACCAAATGATACGTTTAAAAATATCGGTCTTTTGATGGTATGCTCTGCCTTTTTCGGTTTCCAGTTCTCCCGGTTGAGGGAAATCTTTCAGGGCATCTAAATAACTATCTAATTCAAAGTTGAGGCAGCATTTAAGCTTACCGCATTGCCCTGCCAGTTTAACCGGGTTAAGGGCCAATTGCTGGTAACGTGCTGCAGTAGTACTTACCGAACGAAAATCTGTAAGCCAGGTTGAACAACATAATTCTCTGCCACAAGAACCTATACCACCAAGGCGGCCTGCTTCCTGCCTTTCACCAATCTGCCACATTTGTATACGCGACCTGAATTCAGATGCATATGCTTTTATAAGTTCTCTGAAATCTACTCTGCCCGGGGCAGTATAGTAAAATGATATATGTGATTTATCTCCCTGAATTTCAATATCGTTTATCTTCATATCCAGCTTCATAGTTGAAGCAAGGATACGCGCACGTACAAGTGTCTTCACCTCTAATTCCTGTGCATCGCGCCATTTATCTACATCAGAAGGAGAAGCTTTACGCAATACAGCTTTTATATTCCCATCATCGGCAACCTTCTTTTTGCGCATTTGCAACCTTACCAGTTCGCCAGAAATAGAAATAACACCTACATCATAGCCCTGTGCAGCCTCAATTACTACAATATTGCCTACTAATAGCTGTAGGCCATTACGGTTACGAAAAAACTCTTTACGGCTGTTCTTAAAACGGACCTCTACTATATCAAATGGCTTTTGCCCCGAAGGTAGTTCCATATTGGCAAGCCAGTCAAAAACATTTAGTTTATTGCAGCCACCACCACCGGTTGAGCATCCGCCACCGCTACCACATCCTCTGCCTGTTGAACATCCACTACATCCCATACTACATTACACCTTAGGTGAAGAGCAAAAATACTCAATACAAGCAATAATCAAAGGGAAAAGATGGAATTACTAACGTATAACCGTTACGGTTCCTATTATCTGGTAAGGTTTCTTCAGATAGCTGGTGGCCTTTATCAGGTACACATAAGTATCTTCCTGTACTTTGTTGCCATTAACCCTGCCATCCCAGCCACCATCAAGAGTATTCCATTTGTAAATAAGCTGACCCCAACGGTCAAAAATATAAGCTTCTAAACTTATGTAGCCTCTGAATTTCGGTCGGAACACATCATTAAGCCCATCATTATTTGGCGTAAAGGCATCTGGCACATAAAAGGTTGGTATTACATCTATAATAACAGAATCTATTGCAACACAACCATCACTATCGGCCACATTCACATAGTACATTGTATTGCTGTCAACTGTAACAGATGGAGAAGTACAATCGGTACAACTTAAGCCAAAGCCGGGAGACCAGGTAAACGGAGGTGTGCCCACTGCATTAAGCGTAATTGTTTGCCCGTAAATCACCATAAAACTATCAGGTACAGCCTGAACAATGGGCACCGGCCGTAATCCAATAATAGAAGAATCGATACTTACACATGGGCCATTAGTAACAGTAACGGTATAGGTTGTAGTAACCAATGGCTTGGCAGTTGGGTTATATATAGTGTTACTGCTCAGGCCCGATGCCGGTTCCCACAAGTATTTGTAATTACCACTATCAGCATGCAACTGAACTGTTTTATATAAACAAATGGTAGTATCGCTTTTTGTAAGCGCCACTTTTGTAAACGGTATTACAACCGCACTATCCTGCCCTTTACAGCCATGTTTATCGGTTGTAATTACAGAATAAGGGCCGCCATTACGAGCTTCTATGGACGATGCTGTAGAGCCAGTGGACCATACATATTTTACGAAACTGCTATCGGTAGTCAGTTTAACCGAATCGCCCATACACATCTGAGCAGTTGGTGGAATAATTTTGGTTGTGTTCTTGTAAACAGTAACTGTCATAGTATCTGTTGTTGTACAGAAACTGTCATGAGCGGTAACGTAATAAGTCATAGTAGATAATGGAGCAGCCTTAGGATCGGCAGAGGTTGTACTGCTTAAGCCGGCAGCCGGAGACCATGAAAAAGAAGAAGAGTCGCTGACATTGGTTGTTAACGTAACACTATCGCCCATACAAACAAAAGCCGATGGCACTGTAAACTTTAATGGAGCAACCACACGTATTACTGCAAAGCCTGAATCGGTTATGTTGCAGGTTGTTGAATCGGTAGCTATAAGCATAACATTATAAACACCGGGGTTGGCATATATATGGTTAGGAGTAACAGCTACTGAAGTACTTCCATCGCCAAAGAACCATTTATAGGTTTGACCGTAATTGGTAGTATTTTTAAAGGTAACGGCAAAAGGTGCGCAACCCGCAGCCACACTGGGGCTGACTATAAATGAAGCCACTGTTTCCAACAGATCCATTTTAAATTTAACAAGGTCGTTATTACAATTAGGACCTTTATTGATGCTCGACCATGCACCGGGTGTAGATGGAATATCAGAATATCCGCCACAACCACCACATATGGCCTGATACATTACGCCTTTTTTATCGAAACGGCTTGTGCCACCATCAACGTGTGCAAGACTACCATTTACACCACCAGTACTGCCAAAATAAGTAGCGTACCAAAGTGTCGATGCCTGCTTTTGCAATACCATGAAATAAAAATCTTGTCCGTTCGGCTGATTATTGGTGTAGGAAGCAGTTACAATATTAGGCGTACCCCTGTATGCATTGGCAGTTACGGGCAATCCTATGGTACTGCTGTTTAAGCCATTATATTCATAAAGGTCGCCACCCCAACCCGATATATATATGTTCAGGCATTGGTCGACAAGGAAAGCCGATGGAGCAATATCAGGCACGCCACGACCTGAACCAAACTCGGTGGAAAATACGGTAGTAGAAAGTGTAGGATCCATTTCGTGTATAAACTGCCCGCTGTTTGCATTTGAATACACACTGCCCTTTATCGGGTAATTGCCACTGGTTTGACCGTATACATAAACGTTATCAAATTTATCGGTCTGCACAAAGTATGCCTGATCGTAACCTGCTGTGCCTAAATAAGTCGATTGTAAAAGAGAGCCTGTTGTTGAAAGGTGCACTACAAAACCATCTATTGAGCCACCATAGCTTGGCTTTATAGTACCTGGGGTAGTAGGAAAGTCGGGAGATGATGTACCACCTGCAATGTATGCTTCGTTCTTGCTATTCAGTGCAATATTATATGCTGCATCATCCGAACTTCCGGCAAGGTAAGTGCTCCAGGTTAAAGCCGATAAGTTTGAATTCATTTTAAATGCGCAACCATCCTGCATACCTTTTGAGCTTGCTTGAAAAGCGCCTGCGGTAGTTGGAAAATTAGGGGAAGATGTACATGAGGCCACGTAAACGTTATTGTTATTATCTACTACAATATCACCCCGGCCATCATCGGCATAATTGTATTTAAGCGAGCCCAAAAAAGTTTCGATAGCTGAAATATTTACACCATCATCTCCCGAGCCACCCACATAGGTTGATGCCAGCAGGACTCCACTTGAATCAAATTTGGTTATACTCAGATCGGCTCCGCCACCCGATACATTGCTGTATGCTCCGGGGGTTGTAGGGAAATTTGTGGAGTAAGTACGCCCCAACACCAGCAGATTATTTGTGTTATCTACCACTAAACTTTGAGGTTCCTCATTATCATTTCCTCCCAGGTAAGTAGCGAACAGTAAAGTTGTTCCGGTAGGATTAAATTTAGAAATGACAATATCAAAACCAAGATCATCCGGTGATGGCCAATTATTGCCGCCACCTGTACCACCACCCTGAAAGGTTGCCTGAAAAGCGCCGGGTGTAACGGGATAAGAACCGCCAGTGGCACTGCCGAAACCTATACCTGAAGTGTAGGCATTGCTCATGGCATCGTAAGTAGCACTCATCCCCCAGTTATCGGTTGTAGAGCCACTAAACGTTGCAAATACAAGTGTAGGATCAATTACCAAAGGCAATGAAGCATTGTAATCGCCTTTTATTTCAAAGCTAATCTCATCATCGTGCAATACAAATTGGCAATCTACCTTTACTCGTGCACCATTTACTTCCTGGTAAGCACTAGGCTGCGCCTGCCCAATATCGCCAATTTCAGTATGAATGATGAGTTGTCCGTTGCTAAGCGATAATCTATTTTGCCCTGTAAAATGCATTTTTATCTGCGATAGTTTTGCATGGGGCTCCAGTATAAAATCGTAACGCACATTACTAAAATCACTGAATACCTTTACTGAAACTCCCGGGTAAATATTATTGTAATTTACAGCGCCAAAGGCCTTAGCGCCCGATACCCACCGCTTTTTATCGTTGCCTAAATAATAATTATTATAAAACTCTTTTTTATCTCCACCCTCAATTGCCGCAGGCATACTATTTACAAAATCCATGCGTATAGCCTGAAAGGTCATGCTGCAACTAACAAAATCCTGCGGGTTGGCATTAGGGTGTGGATGCAAACGTTCAATTCCACCCGGTGGAAAGAACAGATATGTAAAGGCATTTTTTTCCAGAAATATCTGTCCGCCATTAAAGTCAGCTTTATATAGCAGGCCATTATACCATTGCCCTTTATTTTCAATATAGTTTATATAAGAAAAAGTGTTGACTACGGTTTGAGCTATAGAATTTTTTACGGTTACATTACTGGGTAATAGTTTTTGCCCGAGAGCAAAATAATTCCCTGCCCATAGTGCCGGTAAAAGAAAGAGTATTTTGTACTTTTTTATCATTTCATACAAAATCCGTTGAACGTGAACTCATAAAGTTAATCAAAAAAACCGAAACGGCAAAATCAGACATTATGGCCTTAAAACAAAAAAGCCCCGCATAGCTGCGGGGCTTTTTTATTTTAACAGATGAATTATTTATGCAAGGGTTGCTTCCTTGGTTTCAGTTATTGCAAATTCCTTTTTAATTGCAGCAACATAATCAAGCTTTTCCCAGGTAAAGGTTTCGTACTTTTTACCATTCACTTCCTTGGTACCCGGTATTCTGCCAATGTGGCCATAAGCTGCTGTTTCTGAGAATATTGGGTTACGTAATCCGAAGCGTTTTACAATAGCTGCCGGACGCATGTCGAATATCTTGGCAATGCGTTGTGATATTTCACCATCGGTAAGTTTTTTGCCTTCTTTGTCGCGTAACTTTGTTGTGCCATAAGTATCTACATAAATAGAAACCGGTTGTGCTACACCAATAGCATAAGCAACTTGTACTTCTGCTTCGCTTGCTACACCTGCAGCAACCAAATTCTTGGCAATATGCCTTACAGCATATGCTGCTGAACGGTCAACCTTCGAAGAATCTTTACCCGAGAAAGCGCCACCACCGTGAGCACATTTTCCGCCGTAAGTATCAACAATAATTTTTCTACCTGTAAGGCCTGTGTCGCCATGCGGGCCACCAATTACAAACTTACCGGTAGGGTTTACAAAGTATTTAATATCGTCTTTGAACAACTTCCTAACCTTAGCCGGAAGATGCTTTTTTACACGTGGGATAAGGATGCTTTTTACGTCTTCCTTTATCTTGTTTAACATGATCGCTTCTGTATCAAAATCATCGTGTTGGGTTGAAACCACAATGGTATCAATACGTTCAGGCTTACCCTTATCGCTGTACTGCAACGTAACCTGCGATTTTGAATCAGGCCTTAAATATTTCATCTTCTTACCTTCTTTACGTATAGCTGCTAATTCATGCATAAGCAAGTGAGCTATTTCAATGGTAAGAGGCATATAGTTATCAGTCTCGGTACATGCATAACCAAACATCATTCCCTGGTCGCCGGCGCCCTGATCTTCTTCTTTGGTACGCTCTACGCCCTGGTTAATATCGGGTGATTGTTCGTGTATTGCAGAAATAACACCACATGAATCTGCGTCGAACATATATTCTGACTTGGTATAACCAATACGACGAATTACCTGGCGTGCAATCTTCTGCACATCAATGTATCCTTTGGTCTTAATTTCTCCTCCAATAACTGTAAGGCCAGTAGTTACAAAGGTTTCGCAAGCTATTTTAGATGAAGGGTCCTGCGCTAAAAGTGCATCTACTACTGCATCAGAAATTTGGTCAGCTACTTTATCCGGGTGACCTTCGGAAACAGATTCAGATGTGAAGAAATATGACATATTGTTAAGTTTTACTGCGTTTATGAGGGGCGAATATAGACTTTTTTGAACATTTATCCCCTTTTTGGGCAAATAAATGAAAAAAAACGAAGATTATTTCGGATCCAGCTTAATACCCAGCTCTTTTAACTGGCTATCATCAATGGTAGAAGGGCTATCCATCATCATATCGCGCCCTGCATTATTTTTAGGGAATGCTATAAACTCGCGTATAGATTCTTCATTAGCAATGGTCATTGACGCAAACCTATCGAGCCCAAATGCAAGTCCGCCGTGCGGAGGTGCACCATACTCAAAAGCATTAAGGATGAATGCAAATTTCTTCTCGACATCTTCCTGTGTAAGGCCAATGGTTTTGAACATTTTTTCCTGGTTCTTTCTATCATGTATACGAATTGAACCACCGCCAATTTCTACACCGTTTATTACAAGGTCATAAGCGTTAGCACGTATCTTACTTAAATCGGTATCGAAGTAATGCTCATCTTCTTTTTTCCATGATGTAAATGGGTGATGACATGCCATCCAGCGGCCCGATTCAGCATCTTGTTCCACTAAAGGAAAATCGAGAACCCATAATGGGCTGTATACTTTCTTGCTGCGCAAGCCCAGGCGGGTGCCCATCTCTAAGCGCAGTTCGCAAAGTGCACGACGGGTTATGGCAAGTGGCCCACTAACTACTAAAATTAAATCTCCGGGCTTGGCTTCTGCAGCATCAGCCCATTTCTTAAGGTCTTCAGGGGTATAAAATTTATCTACTGATGATTTCAGTGAACCATCTGCTCCGTATTTTACATATATAAGCCCCTTTGCCCCTATTTGCGGGCGTTTTACAAATTCAACAAGTTCATCAGTTTGGCTACGGCTGTATTCCGATGCACCTGTAACTGCAATAGCGCCTATATACTCAGCATCGTCAAGTACTTTGAATCCTTTGCCTTTTACAGTAGTAGTAATATCGTGTATAAGCATACCAAAGCGCGTATCGGGCTTATCGTTACCATAAAATTTCATGGCATCGGCATAGGTCATTCTCGGGAAAACAGGAAGATCTATGTTCCGTACTTTGTTAAAAACATACTTCACCATTCCCTCGAACATCTGCAAAATATCTTCCTGTTCAACAAATGCCATTTCGCAGTCTACCTGCGTAAATTCAGGCTGTCGGTCGGCACGTAAATCTTCATCGCGGAAGCAACGTACAATCTGGTAATAGCGGTCGAAGCCGGCCACCATCAATATTTGTTTAAATGTTTGAGGTGATTGCGGCAAAGCATAAAACTCCCCTTGGTTAACACGAGATGGAACCACAAAATCGCGCGCACCTTCAGGTGTGGTCTTTATAAGGAAAGGTGTTTCAATATCTGCAAAGTTTTGTGCATCTAAATACTCGCGCACAGCTTTAGCTACTTTGTGGCGGTTCAATAAATTATTCTTTAACGCATCCCTGCGCAGGTCAAGGTAACGGTATTTCATCCGCAATTCTTCTCCCCCATCGGTTTCTTCTTCCAATGTAAACGGTGGAGTTTTTGACACATTTAATATTTCAAGAGCAGATACAATTATCTCAATTTCTCCGGTTGCAATTTTTGTATTCTTGTTACTCCTCTCCACCACTTTACCGGTAGCACGAATAACAAATTCACGGCCAAGCGTACTTGCTTTTTCACCCAATGCTTTGTCTTTATTCGCATCGAATACTAATTGGGTAACACCATACCTGTCGCGCAAATCGACAAAGGTCAATCCGCCCATTTCTCTGTTCCTGTATACCCAGCCACTAAGAGTTACCTCCTGGCCTATGTTTTTAATCGTTAGCTCTCCGCAAGTATGTGTTCTTAACATTGTTTTTTTGTAAGGATGCGAAATTAATAATAAAATAAAAGCCCCTCCTAAATCCTCCCCGTTAGGGAGGACTTTATTTCTTGACATACTTTGCGTGTATTTATCTTTGCGTACTTTGCGGTAAAATGTATTTATACATGAAAAACATATTTTGTTTTTGTTTTGTCTTTATATGTACTTTATGCTTTGCTAAAAACCCTAAGGACAGCATTTACAAAACCTATAATCTTAAAGGTGGCTATACGCTTGAAATAAAATCGGTTGGCAATGATTCTGTTGGTACAGTTTTAATAAAAGGTACAACTAGCAACGTATTAACTGCTGCAGAAACCAAATTAGGGACAGAGGTATTGGGTTATGTGTATGCCGATTTCGATAGCACTTATATTATGATGACCCATGTAGATGCTGAGCCCATGAAATTTGAATTGATTGACAAAGCACAGGGCCAAACCATAATTTACGGACAATCGCCATTTTACCGAGATACAGTTAAACAACTCATGATGTTCGATGGCATGTATGGCAAAGGCCGCGGTAAAATTGTGTTATATAATTTTAAAACCAACAAAGCCGAGTACTTTCCTGCTCCTATTGATACACCTTGCTTTTGTTGCTTCTGCTGGAAAATGGTTGGACTTACTGATGCTGAAGTGAAGATACAGTATGAGAATTTGAAGCATGAAAAGGTGGTGAAGAGCTATCCAAGAAAATAAAAAATCACTTTCGTTTTTACCCCAAACCCCTAAAGGGGCTTTGAGTGGGCTCGTATAAAAGGCTCAATGCATTTTCAAGGCCCCTTTAGGGGTTTGGGGCTGAAAATATTGGTTCAATTACACCCCAACCATCTTGCCCTGTTCCTTATCCCAAACCTTTAGCTTGAGGCAGGCAATAACATCTTTCAACGATAAGGATGTTGTTTTGGGGTGCTGCAATTCAGGTATATCGTGCATTACTTCCGGCAGGCGGTAAAAGGGTATGCGTGAGTTAAGATGGTGAATGTGATGGTAACCAATATTAGCTGTGAACCAGTTCATTACAGGGTTAAGTCGCATAAAGCTCGATGATTCCAGTGCAGCTTTCTCGTAAGCCCAATCCTCATTTTCCCTAAAAACTACACTAGGGAAATTATGCTGGGCATAAAAAAGATAATCGCCAAAAGCACCTGAAATAAAAAACGGAATGAACATGCCAAACAGCCAAACCTGCCAGCCGGCATATATTAATACCAAGGCAGTAATAGCAAAATGTATAACAAGCGCAATTAACGAATCCAAATGCTTCTTTGGGTTACTCAAAAAAGACTGAACTGATATACCATATATGAACATGGTGAAGTACCCAAAAATGATGACCAGCGGGTGACGTGATAATAAATACTGCCTCTGTTCTTTCTTAGAAAGGCTGTCAAATTTCTCTTTAGTGATAATTAAATACGATCCAATACTGGAAGAAAATAGCTTAGAATTATGCTTGTGGTGATAATCGTGCGAGCGCTTCCAGATTGTTACAGGAGCCAGTGAAAGCATACCAAAAGCTGTAAATATTACATTGGCAGCAAAAGACTTATTTAATATGGCATGGTGTTCAAAATCGTGGTACATAACAAACATACGGACTGTTATTAAACCGGCCAATACTCCGCAAATAAGCTTAACTATTATATATGGGGCAAATACGGCGCCGGTATATGCTGCAGTAACCAAAACAAGGGTGCTAAGCAAATAATACCAGCTTTTGGCCCGGTCTTCGGTTGCATATTGTTTTGTTGCAAGAATAAGTTCTTTACCGCTCAGCATTGTTTACATTTTCTGCATTACAAAGATATGACAAAATCAGGCAACAGGCTTTTTATGTTTCCACCTGCGGTGCGACCATAGCCACACTTCGGGCTGGGCTATAATATCCTTCTCAAGTCTTTTGGTGTGCAGTTCCGATATTTCTCCGTCGCTCGTGCTCTTCGGGTTTTCGCACAGCACTTCCGCATTAATTTCATAATAGCCCCGTTTGATTCTTTTTATGCAAGCATATACAACAGGGTAGTTCAGTTTACGGGCAATCCGTTCTGTTCCCTGAAACACGGGGGTGTCCTGGTTTAAAAAAGTTGTCCAATATGCTCCTTCAGGCGAAGGTGTTTGGTCGGCAATAAAAGCAGTAGCACTTACAATGTCTTTGTTTGCAGCCATTTCTCTATAGGTTTCGCGCATAGCAATAAGCTTAGTGCCAAAACGGCTACGCATATTGTATATAAGCCTGTCGAACTGTTTATTGCTAAGCGGATGGTATATTACATACAGTTGCTGCTTGCACAAGGTGCTGAATGTATTACCCGCCCATTCCCAATTACCTAAATGCCCCATTACCAGCACCACCGATTTCTTTTCGGCAGCCATTCGGTCAAATACCACCTGTGCTTCAGGAGTAAATGTACAATGCCTTAGCATAGATGCTTTTCCTATAGTAAGTGTTTTAAAGGTCTCCAGGAAAAGGTCGCATAGGTAATGGTAAAAATCTTTGCAGATACGCTGTATTTCCTTTTCACTTTTTTCAGGAAACGATTTGCGAAGGTTCTCCAGCACAACTTTTTTGCGGTAACCAATTACGTAATAAAGCAGAACATAAAACCCATCGGATACCAAATAAAGTAGTGGAAACGGCAATAAAGAAATAAGGTACAGGAATGGAAGGATCAGATAATAAGCCAGTGCAGCCAAATCAATAGTATTAAGGGCAGCAAAGATACAGCTTAAAGTAATTGTGAATTATGCCATAGGCATCTCTGGGGATAAATTATATTTTAAACCAATAAATACCTGTTTTATCTATGTTCTTTTTTCATGTAACGAAAACATAAAACAGTGCAAGCATTTTATACCAAAAAGTATGTACATTTGACCTATAGAATTCACAGAATTATAAATAAAATAAACCCTTTACTTATGGCTTTTACACTGAACAAATTACCTTACGATTACAAGGCCCTTGAGCCTCATATTGATGCTATGACCATGGAAATACACTATAGTAAACATCATCAGGCATATGTTACCAACCTTAACAATGCCATTGCAGGCAAACCAGAGGACTCTATGAGCCTGGAAGATCTTTTTAAGAACATTTCGAAACAACCACCTGTGGTTAGAAATAATGCAGGCGGTGTTTATAACCACAATTTGTATTGGGATGTTATGAAACCTAATGGCGGTGGAGAACCTACCGGCAAATTAGGCGATGCAATCAAATCTACTTTTGGTTCGTTTGCCGATTTTAAAACCAATTTCAGCAATGCAGGCGCTACACGTTTTGGCTCAGGTTGGGCATGGCTTTGTGTTAGTGGTGGTAAGTTGGCAGTATGCTCTACCCCTAACCAGGACAACCCTTTAATGGATGTATCGGAATGTAAAGGCACCCCAATATTGGGCATGGATGTATGGGAACACGCATACTACCTGAAATGCCAGAACCGCCGCCCGGAATACATCACCAATTTTTTCAACGTAATTAACTGGGACGAAGTTGCAAAGCGTTTAGATAACGCCAAGTAATTGCATCTATGTATAAATGGCTTTGTTGGTTAGTATTGTTATTGTGCTTTGGTATTTCGTTTAAAACGGAAGCCCATAGTATTGAAAACAACGCTTCCGGCAAAGCCATTTTTTTTGAAAACCACAACATACCTGCAAAAGCCGACAACACATTTGCAGATACCTTAAAGCCACGCAAGCATAAATTAATAGCAGCCGTATTGGCATTCCCTTTTCCTGGCGGTATTTTGGGCCTGCATAGGTGGTACTTGGGTTCGGCCGGAGCTATGCCACTTGTTTATATTGCCACCATTGGTGGTGGCTTCGCTATATTACCGTTTATTGATTTTGTGCTAATACTACTCAGCAAGGATGTGAATGACTATGCCCACAACACACGCTTGTTTATGTGGACAAAGAAAAAAGTCAAGGTCAAGAAAAAATAATTATTCTACTGTAACCGATTTGGCCAGGTTTCGGGGCTGATCAACATTGCAGCCACGCATTACCGCTACATGGTACGATAACAGTTGTAACGGGATCACCGAAACAAGCGGAGCCAAATGCTCATCTACTTCCGGTACTTCTATAGTATAATCAGCAAGGCCTTTTACAACGGTGTCGCCTTCAGTAACTACGGCAATAATTTTCCCTTTACGGGCTTTCACTTCTTGTATGTTGCTTACTACCTTTTCGTACGATGTACCTTGCGTAGCAATAACAAATACAGGCATATTTTCATCAATTAACGCAATGGGGCCATGCTTCATTTCGGCAGCAGGGTAACCCTCGGCATGTATGTACGATATTTCTTTCAGCTTAAGCGCACCTTCCAGTGCAACAGGGAAAGTGTAGCCACGGCCAAGGTAAAGGGCATTGCGGGCATCTTTATATATCTTGGCAATAGCTTCAATTTCTTTATTACGCTCTAGCACCCTTTGCACTTTATCAGGTATAGCACTTAATTCGCTAATAAGTTCATGGAATTTAGTACGGCTCAACGTACCTTTAGCCTGTGCAACCTGCAAAGCCATAAGGGTTAGTATTGTAATTTGTGCAGTAAAGGCCTTAGTTGATGCCACACCAATTTCAGGCCCGGCGTGTGTATATGAACCGGCATGTGTTGCACGTGGTATAGATGAACCAACCACATTACAAATACCAACTATGGTTGCTCCTTTGCTTTTAGCCAGTTCAATCGCTGCCAATGTATCGGCAGTCTCGCCCGATTGCGATATTGCTATTACTACATCGTCTTCGCGTATAACAGGGTTACGGTACCTGAACTCTGAAGCATATTCTACTTCAACCGGTACCCTGGCCAGGTCCTCAAAAAGGTACTCGCCAACAAGGCCGGCATGCCATGAAGTTCCGCAACCAATAATAATTATCCTTTTGGCGTTTACAAAAGCTTTTTCATAATCGGCAATGCCACCCAGCTTAACCGTGCCTTTCACCACATCTAAACGGCCACGCATACTATCTTTTATAGAACGGGGCTGCTCATATATTTCTTTCAGCATAAAATGCGGGAATCCACCTTTTTCAAGTGTTTCCAATTGCATTTCAAGTTCTTCTATATATGGTGTTTTGGCTTTATTCTTAATGGTCTTAATCTTTACCTCACCATTTCTTTTCAGTACAGCTATTTCCTCGTCTTCCATGTAAATTACATTCTTTGTGTATTCTACAATGGGAGTAGCATCTGATCCGATAAAAAATTCTTTTTCGCCAACACCTATTACCAATGGGCTGCCTTTTTTAGCAGCAATAAGCTCATCCGGATTATCTTTCGAGAATACAACTATAGCGTAGGCGCCAACTACCTGGTTAAGGGCAATACGAACAGCTTCGGCAAGTGATACTTTTTCGTTCTTCTTAATATCCTCAATCAGGTTAACCAATACTTCGGTATCGGTTTCGCTGCGGAATTTATAATTTCTCTTTTTAAGCTCTTGTTTTAAAGGAGCATAGTTTTCAATAATACCGTTATGTATGAGTACTATATCGTTCGATTGGGAATAATGAGGGTGGGCATTTACATCGTTAGGTTCTCCGTGGGTAGCCCAACGGGTGTGACCAATACCAATATTCCCTTTTTTATCTTTTTCTTTTGCAAAAGCTTCAAGATCAGCAACTTTTCCTTTGCACTTGTATACATTAAGTGTTCCGTTAAGCAATGCCACACCAGCGCTGTCGTAGCCACGGTATTCGAGCCTGTGAAGGCCCTTAATAAGAATCGGATATGCTTCCCTATCTCCTATATAACCAACAATACCACACATAAGTTTTATTTATTACAAATTTATGTAATCTTAAATCAACGCTTATTTGATTTTAAAGGCATGCTTGTCAGAGGAAATGTAGCAACCCGGGGCTTACTGTCTTTTTGATGTGAAGAAAGAGGAGTATAATATATTTTTAACCGCATTCTTTTATTTGAACCAACCCCTGTGCGTACTGCCCCACCATATGCTGACACCCTGTTAGGGCTTATAGCAGATGAACCTGCAACAAGGTAAAGCCCGGCATCGATGGTTTTCTTATCAAGCACATTCTGAATATACAATGCAATATCAAAAACATATTCCTTGTTAAAAGGGTCGTATGTGCCACCATAAAACGAGGTATATTCATCAGGCAACGTAAATGTAGATGTAGCCGCAACGGTAGATGTATCATTTATACCTATCAGGTACATTTGCGCCGGAGGAGTATATATGCCTATGTCTTGTGATTCAACCGGAATTTCAACTTCAGCTTTGTTTATTATTATCGGGCCCTTATTCATCCAGTTATTTATGTAAGGGAATTTTATTTTGGTGGTTACACCGCCAAAGCCTTGTACATAAATATTATCGGGTGAGCTTACTGGGGCATTCTTTACATGTGGAGCATAAAACGAAGTGGTATTGTAATTATGATCGAAATGGCTAAAGCTTATGCGGTCCGCACCTATTTCAAGCTGAGGGATGCTATAAGTTGTATCATTATTCTGATTTATGATTCTACAATAAAAAAAGATACCTGCCCCATGGTCAAACAAATTCATATACCATAAACTGCCCTGGCCAGGATATTGCAATGGGCTCGAAGAAGTAACATAAACACCGGGGAAATTTCTTATAAAACCAGCTATCGATTGGAAAATAGTATCGCCTGCACCAGGGTAAACAACTCCACTTAAAGCTGTATCAAGCCATTTTTGACCCCATTGCTGGTTTAGCTTTACGGTAAAGCGCGGGTAGAATACTATCGGGCAAGGTTCAATGCGGGTATTAGAATAACGTACCGAATCCCATTGGCCAAGCTCCGGTGTAACCGTCTTTTGTCCTAAAAGTACCTTGTGCGAAATAACAGAATTAGAATAATAAGAGGTATCAGGTTTTAATTGCTTATCGAGCATATAAACCTCAACCGTTTGCGGGCTTATTTGTCCGTAGTAATTCGGAACAGAAAATACATATGGTATTGCAAATACAACAGAATCTAATATAACCTTAACTGTTGAGCTTCCCGGGCTGCCAACCGCAGTAAAAGGGTTAGCCCCGTCGCTGGCCAATTCCATTTGAGTGTAAATAGATGCCTTTGTTTCACCAAATATAGGATCGTTGTAACTACCCAGAAAATAGGCAGGCAAATTGTTCGTAGCTACTGAATCCTCGAGCAACAATGATGTTTGCACAGTAGTAGTATCTACAAAATTGGCATTTAAGGTATTGTTATTAGGTAATACATTAGCGCCAAGGCCACTATCGGGTGAGCAGGATGTATAAAAGGAATAGCCTGCCAAAATGCAGGCTATTGCTATGTGTTTTGTTTTAAAACACCAACTATATGCTTTATTCATCCACCAATGCTTCTTCCATTTCAAGGACCTCATCATAAAAGTCTGAGTACGCATCCATATAATTCTCATCGGAGTGCGTAAGCATAGGCTTACCAGATTTTTTAATGTGCTTAAGTACGTCGGCATCAGCATTCGGGTCAACTTTTACAATTGCATCTGCCCAGTTAACGGCTAACTTGGTAAGGTTATTGTGTGTTGGCGATTTAATAACCGCAAGGTCTTCTTCGTTCACACCATCCCACATCGCTTTATCAGCAAGGCGTTTGTTCAAAGCACCTTCAAATTTGTCACCACATAATGAATAAACAATCTTCGAATTTTCAAACAGAGGATCGTCTTTGCAAGCTTGTTTAATATAAAGCGGGAAAAGACTTGTCATCCAGCCGTGGCAATGAATAATATCAGGGCTCCAGCTTAGTTTGCGTACGGTTTCAATAACCCCACGGCAAAAGAATACAGCTCTTTCATCATTATCTTCGAAAAGACGGCCTTGTTCATCGGTAAATGTAGCCTTACGTTGAAAGTAGTCTTCATTATCGATAAAGTAAACCTGCATACGGGCACGTTGAATAGAAGCAACCTTTATAATAAGTGGGTGATCGTCCTGGTCAATAATAAGATTAATACCCGAAAGGCGTATCACTTCATGTAAGCCATGGCGTATTTCGTTAATGCAACCATAACGAGGCATAAAGGTGCGTATTTCTTTACCCCTTTCCTGAATGCCTTGCGGCAGAAAGCGGGCAACATTCGACATTGTGTTCTCTCCCATATAAGGAAATATTTCCTGGGAAACATAAAGCACCCTAGCTTTTTTCATAGTATGAAAAATTTATTTTGGAAATTAATTGAGAATAGACTATTGGACGAAGAAAATACCATTACGTTCTATAACTTAGCTAATAAGACCTTTTTCTGACTAACTGAAAACTTCTGCAAAGATACTATAAAAAAACGAGATAAAAAACAAGTATCTCCCCTTTTATTGCACTAATCGCCTAGTTTTCAAGGCAAACTAAATTTACAATACGATGGGTTTATAGTATTACTTAAATTTACCAGGATAATCATCCATACTAACATTATATATAACATTGATTATGAGTAAGAAACATACGTTTAATACCACTTTAAATTGGGATGGGGCCAATGGGGTGGGAACAACCTCTTATAGCGCCTATAGCCGCAACCACATTATATCAGGTAAAGGCAAACAAGACATTTTAGGCTCTGCCGACCCTGCTTTTAGGGGCGATAGCACTAAATATAACCCTGAAGAGCTTTTAATAGCCTCCCTTTCATCGTGCCACATGCTTTGGTATTTGCACCTGTGTGCCGATGCAGGGGTAGTTGTAACCGGCTATAGCGATAATGCTACCGGCACTATGACTGAAGAACCCAATGGTGGCGGCAGATTTACTGAAGTAATGCTAAACCCCATTATAACAGTTAAAGAAAACGCTATGGAACAAAAGGCAATGGAACTGCACCACAAGGCCCATGAAAAGTGCTTTATTGCTAATTCTTGCAACTTTCCGGTAAGGCATACTGCTATTATAAAAACAGAGAACTAAGCCTTAGGCCTGATTATAAATGGCGTTATAATTAATGATAGCAATGCAGCCGAAATACCTGTCATTATTATATCTTCAGGTATTGTAACAGCCGGAATAGCAGAAGAAAAATTCAGTACCACTATTTCATCGATAGGTTTGTAGGTATACCAAAAAACTGTGCGCAGGGTAGTAATGGCAACAGTTAAAAAAATTGCTACAGCCCAGTATTTAAAAATGCTTTTCTTTTTGACAGTTTCAGTCTTGGGTATTCTTAAAACAGCAATAATTACAAGCAGCATACCCAGTAATGAACTTATATTTTGCAAAATATAAAAGCGCACATGCTGCACATCTAATATTTCTGTATTCTCCTCGAGCCAGGGAATTCGTTGCACAAAATAACCGGTGCGGTGCGTAAAGCTATCCCATAGCAAGTGCGTTGCAATGCCCACTAGCAGGCAGATAATTACAATCGGAAAATGTTGCTTAACATACGTGTTCCAGTCAAATCCTTTAAACTTATTTAACCTGCTTCGCAAAAAGCGTGGCAGATTATCTATCAGCGAATCTCTTACCAAACTATGATAAATAAAGGTAAGTGCAAAGCCTATTGGCAGATCGAACCAGAATAAACCACCCAATGTATGGCCATACAAGCCCAGGTTTTTCATGCGGATAAAATATTCGAAATCGGGAGTAATGCTGCCTATAATAAGTGCAGTGATAGACACCCATTTTTCGGGTAGCCATTTAGCCGGAAGAATTGCTGAAGGATGTGAAAAGGTAAAAGGCATAGCCGTACTATGCTTTAATGGTCTGCTGTTTGGTAAGATCTTTAAATATATCTTCCAACTTCTTTTCTTCTTTATGAATGGTTAAAACAGCCAGGTTATTCTTAACAGCGTAATTAAAAATATCGGTACGTACATCGCGCTCAGTAGTAACATGCAGTTCGAGTGTCTTTGCATTAATAACTGATACCGTAAAAATACCATCGAGCTTTTTAAGTAAGGCAATATCAGGTTCTTTATCAAATTCAATAGTTATAACAGCGTAGCCACCTTCAAGCGTTTTAAGATCGCTTGTGGCTTTATCAGCAACTATTTTTCCTTTATTAATGATCATTACCCTGTCGCATACGGCTTCTACCTCCTGCATAATGTGGGTAGATAGTATTACTGTTTTCTCTTTGCCTATTTGCACAATAAGGTTGCGTATTTCTTGCAATTGGTTAGGATCGAGGCCACTAGTAGGCTCATCGAGTATTAATACTTTAGGGTTATGCAGAAGTGCTTGCGCAAGCCCAACACGCTGGCGATAGCCTTTTGAAAGTGCACCTATTTTTTTCTTTTGTTCAACCTGTAAGCCGGTCATTTCAATCATTTCGGAAATACGCTTTTCAGGATTTGCAATATGGTGCAGGCCCGCAATAAAAGCGAGGTTCTCCTTTACATACATATCGAGGTACAGCGGATTGTGTTCAGCTAAATAGCCAACATTCTGCCTTACTTCCAACGATTGTTCCGATACATCAAAACCACAAACAGAAGCCTTGCCGGCAGTTTGTGGTAAAAAGCAGGTCATAATTTTCATCATCGTGCTTTTCCCGGCTCCATTAGGGCCAAGGAAACCCACTACTTCGCCACTCTTAATGTTAAATGAAACATCATCGAGCGCTTTTTGCTCTCCGTAAAGTTTGGTTATATGCTCAACAATTACTGACATAGCAGCGAAATTACGCAATAATTTTCAAAGCCTTCTTAATAGAACTCTTATAGCCATCAGGCATATTCAACGTGTCTACTTCCTCCGGCGTAAATAAGCCCAGTTCTTTGTGTTCATGGCTTATTTTAAGTTTTTTCTCATCCATTGAAATGGGCCTGCATACATAACTTACAATAAGTACTTTTACTTTGCTTTGAATATTATACATCCACACATCTACCAACGATACTATCTGTACATCAATTGCCAGCTCTTCTTTGATTTCTCTAATGGCGCATTGTTCAGCAGATTCATTTTCTTCTATCTTTCCACCGGGCAGTTCCCATTCCTGGCGTTCGTTCTTCAGCAAAACAATCTTATTATTAACGATAACGATACCCTTTACAGAAACAGGATAACGCTTTGAAAAGACATCAGAGGGAATAAAAGGAGAAAGGAGCTGTTTGAGGAGGTTCATAAACAAAAGCAAGTATTACCATTACTAAAATAACAAATTTTCAGTTCATTCAATTAAATATTGGTAAATTCGAAATATGAGAATACCACTAATTACTTTTTTATTTATAAGTCTATCCATTTCAGGTATTGGCCAGAAACGCGATTCATTAGCTGTATTTTCTGCCCGGTTTAAAATGGATTCATTGGGTGAGTTAGGTATTCGAAACCACTATGTATTTACCAGTTCCACCTATGATACTGTATTTGTAAATGGGCAATCGCTACTGGGATGTAGTAAAGAATGGGTATTGAAATATTTAGGCAAGCCAAATACTGACTATTATGTTGGAGGAGACTATGATCTTGATTATCCGATAATGCACGATAGTGGTACAACCAGACACTTATTAATCAAGTTTGACAAGGAAAATAAAGTGGCATCGGTGGAAACTATAATTATGCTGTGAGTAGCAAATAATCTCTCTACAGGAATAACCCCTTTTTGTTAAAGCTATAAATAAAAAAAGCCCCAGTATTTCTACTGGGGCTTAAAATTGGGCAACAACATACTCTCCCGCTTTGTGGGCAGTACCATCTGCGCGAGCGGTCTTAACTTCTCTGTTCGGAATGGGAAGAGGTGAACCCCGCTGCTATAGTCACCCTAAATCGAAATGGCTTACGCCATAATAATTTAGTAAGGTAAACGTATTGAAAAGAAAAAATACAGATCTGATCCAAACAGAAATGTAAAACAAATATCGAGTAAAAGTCTACGGGTTATTAGTACTACTCGGCTTTGTTATTACTAACTTTACACCTATAGCCTATCAACGTCATCATCTTTAACGACCCTTAAAAGAAATCTTATCTTGGGGTGGGCTTCGTGCTTAGATGCTTTCAGCGCTTATCCCATCCGAACATAGCTACCCTGCGATGCAGCTGGCGCCACAGCAGGTACACTAGCGGTTCGTCCAACTCGGTCCTCTCGTACTAGAGTCAGCTCCCCTCAAATTTCTAACGCCCACAACAGATAGGGACCGAACTGTCTCACGACGTTCTGAACCCAGCTCGCGTGCCACTTTAATGAGCGAACAGCTCAACCCTTGGGACCTTCTTCAGCCCCAGGATGTGACGAGCCGACATCGAGGTGCCAAACCCCCCCGTCGATATGAGCTCTTGGGGAGGATCAGCCTGTTATCCCCGGCGTACCTTTTATCCTTTGAGCGATGGCCCTTCCATGCGGAACCACCGGATCACTATATCCGCCTTTCGGCCCTGCTCGGCTTGTCTGCCTCACAGTCAAGCACCCTTATGCTATTGCGCTCCACGTACGGTTACCAAGCGTACTGAGGGTACCTTTGAAAGCCTCCGATACTTTTTTGGAGGCGACCACCCCAGTCAAACTACCCACCAAACACTGTCTCTCAAGGTTATGAGATTAGACTTCAAATAAACGAAAAGTGGTATTTCACTGACGACTCCACCACGGCTAGCGCCGCAGCTTCAAAGTCTCCCACCTATGCTACATATCATTCACCCAAAGACAATGTTAAGTTATAGTAAAGGTGCACGGGGTCTTTCCGTCCCGTTGCAGGGAACCGGCGTCTTCACCGGTATCACAATTTCACCGAGCTCGCGGTCGAGACAGCCTTCCAGTCGTTACACCATTCGTGCAGGTCGGAACTTACCCGACAAGGAATTTCGCTACCTTAGGACCGTTATAGTTACGGCCGCCGTTTACTGGGGCTTCGATTCAAAGCGTTGTATTGCTACTAACCTCTCCTCTTAACCTTCCAGCACCGGGCAGGTGTCAGGCCCTATACATCATCTTTCGATTTAGCAGAGCCCTGTGTTTTTGTTAAACAGTCGCTAGAAGCATTTAACTGCGCCCCTCATTACTGAGGGGACCCTTTCTCCCGAAGTTACAGGGTTAAATTGCCTAGTTCCTTAACCGCGGCTCACTCGAGCACCTCAGGATTCTCTCCTTGACTACCTGTGTCGGTTTGCGGTACGGGTGGCTGTTACCTGAAGCTTAGAGGTTTTTCTCGGAAGTCTGATTAGGGTCATTATCTGCTTGCCCGAAGGCTCACAGTACTATCGGCTTCAGCACAACCGGCGGATTTGCCTACCGGTCGTATACCTTTGCTTTTTAACCTCCTATTCCGTCAGGAGGCAGACCTTTCACTACTCCGTCACCCCATCGCAGTAAAGCCAGTGTTGGAATATTAACCAACTATCCATCGACTTATCCATTCGGACTCGCCTTAGGCCCCGACTAACCCTGAATCGATTAACGTTGTTCAGGAAACCTTAGTCTATCGGTGTGCAGGTTTCTTGCCTGCATTATCGTTACTTATGCCTACATTTTCTTTTCCAGAAGCTCCAGCTTACCTAACAGTAAACCTTCTGCGCCGCTGGAATGCTCCCCTACCACTAATGCATAAATGCATAGTCCATAGCTTCGGTAGTATATTTTATGCCCGTTTATCTTCCACGCCCAACCGCTCGACCAGTGAGCTGTTACGCACTCTTTAAATGAATGGCTGCTTCCAAGCAAACATCCTGGCTGTCAGTGCAGTCGAACCTCGTTAGATGCAACTTAATATACATTTTGGGACCTTAGCTGATGGTCTGGTTTGTTTGCCTCTCGTCCCAGGACCTTGGCGCCCAGAGACTCACTCCCAATCACATGTCGTAGCATTCGGAGTTTGTCAGGGTTCGGTAGACGATGAAGTCCCCTAGCCCAATCAGTAGCTCTACCTCTACGACAATTCAATTGAGGCTGTTCCTAAAAACATTTCGGGGAGTACGAGCTATCTCTCAGTTTGATTAGCCTTTCACCCCTACCCACAGTTCATCCGAGAACTTTTCAACGTTCACCAGTTCGGACCTCCATCCTGTGTTACCAGAACTTCATCCTGACCATGGGTAGATCACAAAGTTTCGCGTCTACCCCCACTAACTATACGCCCAGTTAAGACTTGCTTTCGCTTCGGCTGACTTGCGTTAACGCAATTAACCTTGCTAGTGAGGAGTAACTCGTAGGCTCATTATGCAAAAGGCACGCTGTCATCCCTCCGTAGAAGGACTCCAACTGCTTGTAAGTGTCTGGTTTCAGGTTCTATTTCACTCCTCTGTTCGAGGTTCTTTTCGCCTTTCCTTCACAGTACTGGTTCGCTATCGGTATCTTATAAGTATTTAGCCTTACCGGATGGTGCCGGCAAATTCCCACAAGGCGTCTCCGACCCCGTGGTACTCAGGATACTACTAGGTAGTAAATAAAATTCGTGTACGGGATTATCACCTTCTATGATGGTTTTTTCCAAAACCTTCCACTTTTCATTTACAGTCCACATTGTAGTCCTATAACCCCCTGCTGGCCGTAACCAACAAGGTTTGGGCTATTCCGCGTTCGCTCGCCACTACTTGCGGAATCACTTTTGTTTTCTCTTCCTCCGGGTACTTAGATGTTTCAGTTCTCCGGGTTTGCTTTAACGGCTTACGCCGCAATGATACTACTTCATAGTACCGGGTTTCCCCATTCAGAAATCCTCGGATCGAAGGTTATTCGGCACCTCCCCGAGGCTTATCGCAGCCTATCACGTCTTTCGTCGCCTATAAGATCCAAGGCATCCACCAGACACCCTTAAGTAACTTTTTAAACTAACATTTGTTTTACATTGATCTGTTGCGGATCAAATTGTATTTTTTCAATCAATATGTCAAAGAACGTGCGCTACACAACAACTGTGTAACGAATGTGGAGAATATCGGAGTCGAACCGATGACCCCCTGCTTGCAAAGCAGGTGCTCTAGCCAGCTGAGCTAATTCCCCAAATCGAGTTTACTTACTGCTACAGATACTTTCATCTGTTGTAGTCCCGGGCAGAGTTGAACTGCCGACCCCTACATTATCAGTGTAGTGCTCTAACCAACTGAGCTACGGGACTGTATAGGTACGGCACTTTAATATTGGCCTTGCCTTATATTTGGTGCCCCATTACAATACCCCCGCTGCCCTAGGGTTACTGGGTATCTCGCGTTGGGAAAAATTGAAGAAAAAGAAATAGCGGAACAAACGAAACCATAAGTCGCTCTAAAAAGGAGGTATTCCAACCGCACCTTCCGGTACGGTTACCTTGTTACGACTTAGCCCCAGTCATTGATTTTACCTTAGGCGACGCCTTGCGGCAATCGACTTCAGGTACCCCCAACTTCCATGGCTTGACGGGCGGTGTGTACAAGGCCCGGGAACGTATTCACCGCGCCATTGCTGATGCGCGATTACTAGCGAATCCAACTTCAAGAGGTCGAATTGCAGACCTCTATCCGAACTGAGATCGACTTTAGAGATTAGCATCCTGTTACCAGGTAGCTGCCCGTTGTGTCGACCATTGTAGCACGTGTGTAGCCCTGGACGTAAGGGCCGTGATGACTTGACGTCGTCCCCACCTTCCTCTCTGCTTACGCAGGCAGTTTCATTAGAGTCCCCGGCATTACCCGCTGGCAACTAATGATAGGGGTTGCGCTCGTTACAGGACTTAACCCAACACCTCACGGCACGAGCTGACGACAGCCATGCAGCACCTAGTTTCGTGTCCTTTCGGAAAGATCCCTTTCAGGACCGGTCACTAACTTTCAAGCCCAGGTAAGGTTCCTCGCGTACCATCGAATTAAACCACATGCTCCTCCGCTTGTGCGGGCCCCCGTCAATTCCTTTGAGTTTCAACCTTGCGGTCGTACTCCCCAGGTGGAATACTTAACGCTTTCGCTTTGACACATGCTCTAACGAGCATACATCTAGTATTCAACGTTTACGGCGTGGACTACCAGGGTATCTAATCCTGTTTGATCCCCACGCTTTCGTGCCTCAGTGTCAGTTACAGTTTTGTGAGCTGCCTTCGCAATTGGTGTTCTGTGTCATATCTAAGCATTTCACCGCTACACGACACATTCCGCTCACATCAAATGTACTCAAGAATAACAGTATCAATGGCAGTTCTACAGTTAAGCTGCAGGTTTTCACCACTGACTTGTCATTCCACCTACGCACCCTTTAAACCCAGTGAATCCGGATAACGCTTGGATCCTCCGTATTACCGCGGCTGCTGGCACGGAGTTAGCCGATCCTTATTCTTACGGTACCATCAACCCCGGTAGAAACCAGGGATTTTTTCCCGTACAAAAGCAGTTTACAATCCATAGAACCTTCATCCTGCACGCGGCATGGCTGGTTCAGGCTTGCGCCCATTGACCAATATTCCTTACTGCTGCCTCCCGTAGGAGTCGGGACCGTGTCTCAGTTCCCGTGTGGGGGTAAATCCTCTTAGAACCCCTACCCATCGTTGCCTTGGTGAGCCGTTACCTCGCCAACTAGCTAATGGGGCGCATGCTCATCCTTAACCGCCGGAGCTTTAATTGCAAAATGATGCCATTTCGCAGTGTTATGGTGTATTAATTCTGATTTCTCAAAGCTATTCACCAGTTAAGGGAAGATTGCATACGTGTTACGCACCCGTGCGCCGGTCGCCAGCATGTATTGCTACACCTGCTGCCCCTCGACTTGCATGTATTAGGCCTGCCGCTAGCGTTAATCCTGAGCCAGGATCAAACTCTCCATTGTGTGTTTGATCGTGTTTCGTCATTGCATATAGCAAGATCGAAAATTGACATATAATTTGACTAGGTTTCTCAATTGCTCTTTTGGAATAAAACCCAAAAGAGATTGATGCCCGCTATTTCTATCTTCTCCAATACTTCAAAGAACTTTTTATTTTATATAATGTCCCTCTGTTACGAGGGAAAGAACATACTAAAAGAACGAACCTTTATTTTCAAAAGGGCTGCAAAGATACACATTATTTTTAATCTGCAAGTTTTTTTGAAACTTTTTTCAAAAAAACTTTTGTGCTATGCTTCTGCTTGCTGCAGCCCGCTGTTAATAAGGTTTCAAAGAACGTTTTTCAAAAAGGGATGCAAATGTAGTGTTCTGTTTCATATACCAACACTCTATTGTTCATGATTATTTAACATATTGTGCAATCAGCTGAATATCAGTTATATAATTTTCAGATATTTTTACATTTTTGCTTGAAAAGCCTACTTGTGAGGCTTTATTTCAGGCGCTAAAGAATCTCGCTGTTCTTCTATGCTCCACGACTGAAGCCAATAAGAGCCTAGTAAAGCCTTGTGTGTGGCTAATACCAACTTAAAATGAGCGTACGTATGCATTGCATGCATATTGGCTATAAGCGGCGTTTCAGTAGGCGTTAGCAGCGAATCGGGTTGGCCCATAAAATGATATTTAATTGTATTTGGCTCGCGGCCATCTGCTGTAGCATGGCCAATGTACGCCTCATCAATGTTGCAACGGACCGTATCTGCAGGGCTTTGGGCTGCTATATGCCGGTTGTAATAATTAAAAGGGCTAAGTAATATGCCTGTTGCCATAACGGTTACAATAAATACTCCTGCAAGGCTGAGTGCAGCATAAAACAAGCGCTCGCTCATTGCGGGCATGGCTGCATAGCTTGCTGCAAACCTTTTGATGCGTAGTGCCACTATTACAACAAACAGCACTACCCATGCGCTATAACGCAAATAATCGGGGTAGTTTAAAATACCTTCATGAAAATCTTTGTAGAAGTAGAATACAATGATAAAGCCCGCCAACAGCAGGTAATCGCGCCAGTTAAGCGTATTATTCTTTTTATTTTCTTTCTCCTTATTCACGTAATCAAAAATACAAAAAGCATTAATACTTACCCAAAAAAGGAGGATACTTCGACAGGCTCAGCATGCCAAGTTTAATTTTTTTAACCCCTGGGCTGTTTGCGTTAGGGATAGAAGCGGCTACCCCGCAGCGTAGCGAGGAGTAATAGCGGATAGCCCGCCCCGACGCAGGAGGGGAACGCCCAAATAAAACTACACTTTACATAAGTTATGTGAAAGTGGCATAAACAAAAAAGTCCCGCATTGCTGCGGGACTTTTTTATATAAGTACACTATAGTCTTACTTTGCGTCTTCTTCCACAAGCTCTTTCTCTTGTTTGCTTTCCATGAGGCGTTGATATTCCTCCAGAGAACCAACAATAAGCTTCTCGTATTCGCGTAAACCTGTACCAGCCGGTATTAAGTGACCCACGATAACGTTTTCTTTCAAGCCTGCTAAGTAATCCACCTTTCCGCCGATAGCTGCTTCGTTCAGCACCCTTACAGTTTCCTGGAATGATGCAGCCGAAATAAAGCTTTCTGTTTGCAGCGAAGCACGTGTTATACCTTGCAGTATTGGGTTCGATGTAGAAGGAATAGCATCCCTGAACTGAATTTGTTTCTTGCTTTCGCGTTTCAGGCGCATGTTCTCGTCCCTTAACTTACGTGCATTAACAAGCTCGCTCACCTTATACATAATGGTGTCTCCTGCGTCAATAATAACCTTTTTACCGTACAGATCATCATTGGCATTCATAAACTCCATCTTGGTAACCAATTGTCTTTCTAAGAAGTTGGTATCTCCCGGATCTTCTATTTCCACTTTTCTCATCATCTGACGAACAATCACTTCAAAGTGCTTGTCGTTGATCTTCACACCTTGTAAGCGGTATACTTCCTGAATTTCATTCACTAAGTATTCCTGTACTGATGTAGGGCCTTTAATCGCCAATATATCAGCAGGGGTTACTGCGCCATCAGATAATGGCTCTCCTGTCTTCACAAAGTCGTTCTCCTGTACAAGTATGTGTTTAGAAAGCGGAACCAAATAGGTCTTCTTATTACCATTCTTCGATTCTACCATAACCTCGCGGTTACCTCTCTTAATCTTACCAAACGATATTACACCGTCAATTTCACTAACTACAGCAGGGTTTGAAGGATTACGTGCTTCAAACAATTCTGTTACACGTGGTAAACCACCTGTAATATCACCCGATTTACCGGAGATACGAGGTATTTTTACCAATATCTGGCCTGCTTCTACGCTGCTGCCATCGCCTGTAATAATATGCGATCCAACAGGTATGTTATATGATTTAAGTGTTTCTTTTCCTTTAACAACTTTAATGATAGGGCTCTTGGTTTTATCCTTGCTTTCAATAATAACCTTTTCCTTAAAGCCTGTTTGTTCATCTGATTCTTCGCGGAAAGTAACACCTTCTTCAATGTATTCGAATTCGGTTTTACCTGAGAACTCAGAGATAATAACAGCATTGTACGGATCCCAATCGCAAAGCAGTTCACCGGCTTTAACCGAAGCTTTGTTCTTGGTATACAATTGCGAACCATAAGGAACGTTAGCCGTGGTAAGCACAAGACCTGTATTCTTATCTACAACCCTTAACTCAGCAGAACGCGATATAACCGCTTCTACCTTATTACCATCAGCGCCCTTACGAGTTACTGTCCTTACTTCTTCCATTTCTACAATACCATCATACTTGGCTTCAATTTTCGATGAAGCAGAGATGTTTGATGCTGTACCACCAACGTGGAATGTACGAAGTGTAAGCTGTGTACCCGGCTCACCAATTGACTGAGCTGCAATTACACCAACTGTTTCACCTTTTTGTACAATTCTACCGGTAGAAAGATTGCGTCCATAACATTTAGCGCAAACACCTGTTTTCATTTCGCAGGTAAGCACCGAACGTATTTCAACACTTTCAATTGGTGAATTCTTAATTTTATCTGCATGGAATTCGGTAACTTCTTCACCTGCAGTTATAATAAGCTCGCCTGTTGCAGGATGGTGTACATCATGCAAGCTAACGCGGCCTAAAATTTTATCATATAATGTTTCTACTACTTCGTCATTTTTACGTAAGGTAGCTGCTGTAAGGCCACGAAGGGTACCACAGTCAACACCGGTAATAATAACGTCTTGTGATACGTCAACCAAACGACGTGTTAAGTAACCGGCATCCGCTGTCTTCAGCGCTGTATCCGCCAATCCTTTACGTGCACCATGGGTCGAAATAAAATACTCAAGTATAGAAAGTCCTTCTTTAAAGTTCGATATAACCGGATTTTCCACAATTTCCTGCATGGTAGCGCCCGATTTTTGAGGCTTAGCCATCAGACCACGCATACCAGAAAGCTGACGGATCTGTTCTTTCGAACCCCTCGCACCAGAATCCAACATCATGTAAATTGCATTGAACCCTTGACGGTCGCTGCTCAACTGATCCATTACCTTCTTGGTAATTTTAGAGTTGGTGTGTGTCCAAATATCAATAACCTGGTTATACCTTTCATTGTTGGTAATAAAACCCATGTTATAGTTATTCGATACTTCTTCAATTTGTCCCTTAGCATCCGCAATCATCTTCTCCTTATCGGCAGGAATGATAACGTCGTTCAGGTTGAATGATAATCCGCCCTTAAATGCATAATGGTAACCAATGTCCTTAATATCATCCAGGAACTTAGCTGTTTTAGCCATTCCCGCTGCTTTAAGTACTTCCGCAATAATATCACGTAAGTTCTTCTTGGTTAAAAGTTCATTGATAAAGCCCATTTCTTTAGGCACAACCTGGTTGAATATAATTCTGCCAAGGCTGGTTTCAAGAAGCTTGTCTACCAACTGATCTTTTTCTCTTACAGTTGTTTTAACCCTAACGTGAGCATGCAGTTCAACTTTCTTCTCGTTGAAAGCAATGATAGCTTCTTCAGCAGAGTAGAATACTAAACCTTCACCAAGTACTTTTTGTTCTTTGGTGCTTCTCTTCGATTTGGTAATGTAATACAAACCTAGTACCATATCCTGAGAAGGAACGGTAATAGGCGCACCATTAGCCGGGTTCAAAATGTTGTGTGAGGCAAGCATTAAAAGCTGAGCTTCTAATACAGCAGAGCTACCCAATGGTAAGTGAACCGCCATTTGGTCACCGTCAAAGTCAGCGTTGAACGCTGTACATGTAAGCGGGTGCAACTGTATTGCTTTACCTTCTATAAGTTTAGGCTGGAACGCTTGTATGGAGAGACGGTGCAATGTTGGAGCACGGTTCAGCAATACAGGGTGGCCTTTAATTACGTTTTCAAGTATATCCCACACAGCTGCAACCTTACGGTCAACCAGCTTACGTGCAGATTTTACGGTTTTAACAATTCCTCTTTCAATAATTTTACAAACCACAAATGGCTTGAAAAGCTCAAGAGCTACGTCCTTTGGAAGACCACACTCGTGCAATTTCAATTCAGGGCCTACAACAATTACCGAACGTGCAGAATAGTCAACACGTTTACCGAGTAAGTTTTGACGGAAACGTCCTTGCTTACCTTTTAAGCTGTCAGCAAGTGATTTAAGCGCTCTGTTCGATTCGGTTTTTGTAGCGGTCGATTTACGTGAATTATCAAGTAATGCATCTACCGATTCCTGTAACATACGTTTTTCGTTACGGAGGATGATCTCAGGAGCTTTGATCTCGATGAGCCTCTTTAAACGGTTGTTACGTATAATTACACGACGGTATAAGTCATTCAAATCTGATGTGGCAAACCTGCCACCATCTAAAAGCACCAATGGGCGCAATTCAGGCGGAATTACAGGCAACACTTTAAGCACCATCCATTCAGGACGGTTTTCAACGTGTGTATTAGCTCTGCGGAACGCTTCAACAACTTGTAACCTCTTCAAGGCTTCATTCTTACGTTGTTGTGCAGTTTCGGTATTTGCTTTATGACGCAGTTCATAAGCGAGTGCTTCAAGGTCAATACGCTTTAACAGTTCAAATAAAGCTTCGCCACCCATTTTAGCAATAAACTTGGCTGGGTCGTTATCATCTAAATGTTGATTTTCTTTAGGAAGGGTATCGAGTAATTTTAAATACTCGTCTTCGCTAAGGAAGTCCTGATGTTTAATGCCTTCAGATTCCTTAATACCAGCCTGGATAACAATGTATTTTTCATAATACACCACCATTTCAAGTTTTTTGGTAGAAAGGCCGAGTAAGTAACCAATTTTACTTGGTAAAGAACGTACATACCAAATGTGTGCTACAGGAACCACTAATGAAATGTGTCCCATACGCTCACGACGTACTTTTTTCTCTGTAACTTCAACACCGCAACGGTCGCAAATAATGCCTTTATAACGAATACGTTTGTATTTTCCGCAATGACATTCCCAATCCTTGGTAGGACCAAAAATACGCTCGCAGAACAAACCATCGCGCTCAGGCTTGTAGGTACGGTAGTTTATAGTTTCAGGCTTTAAAACCTCACCATGCGAACGGTTCAGCATCCTCTCTGGCGAGGCAAGGCTGATCGTTACTTTAGTAAAGTTACTCCTCTGTTTTTGTTCTCTTGATGAAGAAGCCATATTTTGTTTTTATTTAGAGTGTTCTTAACTAATCTAATTAATCCATTTTAATTTCGAGGCCCAAACCATGCAACTCATGCAACAACACGTTGAATGATTCCGGTATGCCAGGTGTAGGTAATGCTTCACCTTTCACAATTGCCTCGTAACTCTTGGCTCTGCCCACAACGTCATCCGCTTTAATGGTAAGCATTTCCTGCAGAATGTGTGATGCACCGAATGCCTCAAGCGCCCAAACTTCCATTTCACCAAAACGCTGGCCACCAAATTGAGCTTTACCGCCCAATGGTTGCTGTGTAATGAGTGAGTATGGACCGATAGAACGTGCGTGCATCTTGTCATCTACCATGTGTGCAAGTTTCAGCATGTATATAATACCTACAGTAGCAGGTTGGTCAAAACGTTCTCCTGTTCCGCCATCGCATAAGTAAGTACTTCCGAATGGAGGTATGCCTGCTTTTTCAGTGTATTCGCTGATCTGGTCTAAGGTAGCTCCGTCGAAAATAGGGGTTGCAAATTTAACACCCAATTTCTCTCCGGCCCAGCCTAACACAGTTTCATAAATCTGTCCAAGGTTCATACGAGAAGGCACACCCAACGGGTTAAGTACAATATCAACCGGGGTTCCATCTTCAAGGAACGGCATATCTTCTTCTCTTACAATACGTGCAACAACACCTTTGTTACCGTGACGACCCGCCATTTTATCACCTACTCTCAGCTTACGCTTTTGAGCAAGGTAAACTTTCGATATCTGGTTCACACCTGATGGTAATTCATCACCTACAGTAATGGTGAACTTCTGGCGCTTGTTAATACCAAGCAGTTCGTTGTATGCAAGGGTATAGTTGTGGATTATTTGTTCAATAACCGCATTCTTATCCTTATCATGTGTCCAACGCTTAGGATTAACTTCCAGGAAGTTTACCTTTTCAAGAATCTTTTGTGTGTACTTAGTGCCCTTAGGAATAATTTCTTCCTTCAGGTTATTGTTCACACCATTCGATACTTTTCCGTTAAGTACAATGAACAGCTTATCTACCAACTGAGATTTAAGTTCAGCAGCATCATGGTCATGTTCTTTGTCTATCTTATCGATCAACACCTTTTCATCGGTCTTGGTCTTCTTGTCTTTTAAGTATTTAGCGAAGAGCTTACGGTCAATAACCATACCCTCAACACCCGATGGAACACGTAAAGAAGCGTCTTTTACATCACCAGCTTTGTCGCCGAATATAGCGCGCAACAGTTTTTCTTCCGGTGAAGGATCACTTTCTCCCTTAGGGGTAATTTTACCAATAAGTATGTCGCCTTCGTGAACTTCTACACCAACGCGAATGATACCTTTCTCATCCAGGTTCTTGGTAGCTTCCTCACTTACGTTAGGTATATCCGGTGTAAGTTCTTCAGGGCCACGGCGTGTATCACGAACTTCTAATGCGTACTCATCAATGTGTATAGATGTGAATAAATCTTCACGTACTACACGTTCAGAAATAACGATAGCATCCTCAAAGTTGTAGCCTTTCCATGGCATAAATGCCACTTTCAGGTTACGGCCGAGTGCAAGCTCTCCGTCTTTTGTAGCATAACCATCGCAAAGTATTTGTCCTTTGGTAACCTTATCACCCTTCTTAACAATAGGGCGAAGGTTTACAGAGGTACTTTGGTTAGTTTTTCTGAACTTGGTTAATGAATATGCTTTAATATCATCATCAAAGCTCATCAGTTTTTCTTCCTCGGTGCGGTTGTAACGGATAACGATCTCTTTCGCATCTACCCTTTCCACAATACCTGTACCTTCAGCCGAAACTAATATTCTTGAGAATTTAGCTACGCTTTCTTCAAGTCCTGTGCCCACAATAGGAGCTTCAGGCCTCATAAGAGGAACTGCCTGGCGTTGCATATTCGATCCCATCAAAGCACGGTTAGCATCATCATGCTCAAGGAACGGAATGAGCGATGCAGCTATTGATGCAATTTGGTTTGCGGCAACGTCCATTAACTGAACTTTGTTCTTTTCTATAATTGGGAAATCGCCTTTCTGACGAACTTTCACCTTCGCTTCTGCTAATGAACCACTCTCCGAGATTGCGGTGTTAGCAGGAGCAATGATCTGATTGTCCTCTTCTTCAGCAGTAAGGTAAGTAGGCTCCACCGAAGGATCTATTTTACCATTTGTAACTGTATGATAAGGGGTTTCAATAAACCCAAGTGGGTTGATCTTTGCAAATACGCACAATGAAGAAATCAGACCGATGTTCGGACCTTCCGGTGTTTCAATCGGGCACATTCTGCCATAGTGGGTATAGTGTACGTCACGTACCTCAAAACCAGCACGTTCTCTTGATAAACCGCCAGGACCAATTGCCGATAACCTACGTTTGTTTGTAAGTTCAGTAAGTGGATTAACCTGATCCAGGAACTGTGATAATTGGTTGGTACCAAAGAATGAGTTGATAACAGATGTAAGCGATTTGGCATTGATAAGGTCAAGCGGAGTAAATACTTCGTTATCCCTTACGTTCATCCTTTCACGAATGGTTCTTGACATACGTGCTAAACCAACGCTGAACTGAGCATATAACTGCTCGCCAACTGTCCTTACGCGCCTGTTACTTAAGTGGTCAATATCATCCACATCAGCATTTGAGTTGATAAGGGCAATAAGGTACTTAACAATAGCTATAATATCTTCACGAGTCAAAACCCTTGTTGTTTCAGGGGTTTGCAGGTTTAATTTTTTGTTGATACGGAAACGTCCAACTTCTCCAAGATCATACCTCTTATCAGAGAAGAACAACTTGTCGATGATACCGCGTGCGGTTTCTTCATCAGGTGGTTCAGTGCTCCTTAACAGGTGATAGATAAAGTGAACCGCTTCTTTTGTAGAGTTGGTAGTATCTTTTTGAAGTGTGCTGTAAATGATAGCGTAATCAATCGATTTCTTGTCTTCCTTATGCAGAATGATATGTTCTGTTTTAGAATTCAGGATACGCTCAATATGTTGTTCTTCAAGGATAGTTTCACGTTCTACAACAACTTCGTTACGTTCGATAGATACTACTTCACCGGTATCTTCATCCACGAAATCTTCTACCCATGTACGCAATACCCTTGCAGCAAGCTTACGGCCAATAGCTTTTTCAAGCGCAGCTTTGCTTACTTTTATTTCATCGGCAAGGCCGAAGAGCTCAAGTATCTGCTTATCTGTTTCAAAACCTATAGCCCTGAAAAGGGTGGTTACAGGCAATTTCTTTTTACGGTCGATGTAAGCGTACAGTACATTGTTGATGTCTGTAGCAAACTCCATCCATGCTCCCTTGAAAGGGATAATACGTGCTGAATACAGCTTAGTACCATTCGGGTGGCGGCTTTGGCCGAAGAATACACCAGGTGAACGGTGTAACTGCGATACCACAACGCGCTCAGCGCCGTTAATGATAAATGAACCCCTTGGGGTCATATATGGAATGGTACCGAGGTACACATCCTGAATAATAGTTTCGAAATCAACGTGGTTAGGATCGTTACAATACAGTTTCATCTTAGATTTAAGAGGAACACTGTAAGTAAGGCCCCCTTTCGATACACTCGTCCATGGTATAACGTGGAGGATCTACGAAATAATCGAGGAACTCAAGCACGAATACGTTACGGGCATCGCTAATCGGGAAGTTTTCCATGAAAGCTTTGTATAAGCCTTCATTTTTACGATTTTCAGGAGTTGTTTCCAACTGGAAAAAGTCCCTGAAGGACTGAAGCTGTATATCAAGAAAATCCGGATAGTCGAACTTGAACCGGGTGGTCGAGAAATTGATACGCTGTTTTTTCTTGTTTGTAGTAGCAGACATAATACAGAAGTATTAAAATGTTGGATAGCCTGTAAAGCCAACTAGCTTTAAAAGCTACCTGGATAAACTGTGAAAAAGAACGCTTAAAGAATAAAGGGACAAGGTCGCCTTTTCAGGGGCAACTTTGTCCTTACAGAAATATAAAACCGTAGAAAGCTTACTTAACTTCAACTTCAGCTCCTGCTTCGGTTAATTTTGCTTTAAGAGATTCTGCTTCTTCTTTAGAAACGCCTTCTTTTACGGGCTTTGGAGCACCGTCAACTAGGTCTTTAGATTCTTTTAAGCCTAAGCCGGTAAGTTCTTTTACAACTTTCACAACTTGTAACTTAGCTTGTCCACCGCTCTTGAGGATTACGTCAAAAGTGGTCTTAGCTGCAGCAGCAGCTCCACCTGCAGCACCGCCACCGGCAGCTACAGCAACTGCAGCAGCAGCTGGCTCGATTCCGTGCTCATCTTTTAATATTTTTGCTAATTCGTTGACTTCTTTTACTGTTAAGCCAACCAACTGTTCTGCGAATGCTTTTAAGTCTGCCATTGGTTATTGTTTTTATTTGATTTATTTATTTTTAAAGGGGCGCAAAGATACGATTATTTTTATAGCAAAATAAATTTTTGTTAATATTTTTTCAAAAATTATTTTTCTTCTCTATCTCCTAATGTTTTCACTATGCCGCTAAGCTTGTTACCACCCGATTGCAGGGCTCCGATAACATTTTTAGCAGGCGACTGGAGAAGGGCGATAATATCGGCAATAAGCTCGTTTTTGGTCTTCAGTGAGCTTAACACTTCTAACTGGTCGTCACCAATATATACGCTTTCTTCTACAAATGCAGCTTTAAGAGTAGGTTTACTGTTGGTAATACGGAATTCTTTCATAATCCTTGCAGGATCGCTTGGCTGTTCGCCAAACAATACGGCTGTATTACCTACTAATGTACCATATACAGGCTCTAAATGAGAAGCGTGTACTGATTTTTCTAATGCTTTACGCAAAAGGGTGTTCTTAACCACAGTCATTTCTACTTTCTTTTCAAAGCAAATTCTGCGTAGGCTATTCACCTTTATACCGGTTAAGGTAGATGTATCTGCTAAATAGAAGTTTTTGTTACCGTTCAAACGTGTAACTAATTCATCTATTATCTGGTTTTTTTCTTTTTTATTCATGGCCTGTATTGTTGATCAGGTTTAATTAAAAGCCGTATGACTTAGTTTCTATTTCTATGCTTGGGCTCATGGTGCTCGACATAAACATGCTCCTTATGTAAGCGCCCTTCGCTGCCGAAGGCCTGGCTTTTACAATGGTCTGTACAAATTCGTTGATGTTTTCAGCAATCTTTTGCTCATCAAAAGAAATTTTACCAACCGATACGTGTACAATGCCATCCTTATCTGCCTTGTATTCTATTTTACCACCCTTAGCATCGCTAACCGCTTTACCTACTTCCATAGTAACGGTACCAATTTTAGGGTTTGGCATTAAGCCTCTTGGGCCTAATATTTTACCTAATGCACCAACTTTACCCATTGTTGCAGGTGTAGCAATAACTACATCCACATCGGTCCAGCCGGCTTTAATTTTGGTAATATATTCATCAAGCCCAACAAAGTCAGCACCTGCAGCCTTTGCTTCTGCTTCCTTATCAGGAGTGCAAAGAACAAGGATACGTACAGTTTTACCGGTTCCGTGCGGAAGGGTAACTGTGCCTCTAACCATTTGGTTAGCTTGCTTTACATCAATACCAAGCCTAACACTCATCTCGATAGATGGGTCGAACTTAGCCGATGAAATTTCTTTTAATATTTTAGCTGCATCTGCAATAGGATAAGCCTTAGCTTGGTCGTATTTCGACAGTGCGAGTTTGCGTTTTTTTGTAAGTTTTGCCATGACTGCGGACAATTAATTTTGTTACTTAAATTACTTCAATACCCATGCTTCTTGCAGTACCCTTAACCATTTCCATGGCAGATTCTACAGTAAAGCAGTTTAAATCGGACATTTTATTTTCTGCTATCTTCTTAATTTGATCGTTGTTTATCTTGCCAATTTTCTTTTTGTTCGATTCAGCAGAACCCGATTCAATTTTCAAAGCTTCCTTTATTTGCGCTGCAACAGGTGGCTTTTTAATAATAAAATCGAAAGACTTATCAGAATAAACTGTAATAATTACAGGCAATGTTTTGCCAGCCTGGTCTTGTGTACGGGCATTGAACTGCTTACAGAATTCCATAATGTTCACACCCTTTGCACCTAATGCAGGACCAATAGGAGGAGCCGGGTTAGCCGCGCCGCCCTTTACTTGTAGTTTTACCAGTCCTGATACTTCCTTAGCCATGATATACTGTATTTATAAAATTATACTATTAACTTTCTTTTTTCACTTGAATATAACTCAACTCAAGCGGAGTCTTTCTTCCAAATATCTTCACACTCACCTTTAAGCGTTTCTTTTCGTCATTCACTTCTTCAATGGTACCAATAAAGCTGTTGAAAGGACCATCGATGATCTTAATGGTTTCACCTACCATGAACTTGATGTTCATTTCAGCATCGGTTTCAGAAAGTTCGTCAACCTTACCCAAAATACGGTTAGCTTCTGCTAAACGTAATGGAACCGGATCGTCGCCCTTTTTGCTACCTAAGAAACCAATTACACCCGGAATGCTTTTAAGTACGTGTGGCAACTCACCAACCAGAGCAGCCTCAATAAGCACATAACCCGGAAAATAACTTCTTTCCTTGTTTATTTTCTTACCATTCTTTATCTGAATGTACTTTTCCATTGGTATAAGCACCTGCGATATATATTGCTGAAGTTTAAGTCTGTTAACTTCAAACTCAATATGCTGCTTTACCTTCTTTTCTTTACCGCTTATAGCCCTAAGCACATACCACTTCTTAACCTGCGCATCGCTGCCGGTTCCTGAAGTTTTGGTTACTTGTACGTTTTCGGTTGTCATTGTGCCGGTAGGTTATATTTTATAAAAAGCCGTCATTATTTCACGGAAAGCAAAGTCCATACAAAATATAATAGCTGACATGATTAACGAAGCAACCAGTACTACTACTGCGCTACTCTGTAATTCAGCCCAGGTGGGCCAGCTTACTTTTTTGGTAAGCTCCTCAGTTACTTCATCTATGTATGTTCCTACTTTACTCATGTTTCATTCTGTTTACGCACGGGTGGAGAGACTCGAACTCCCAGCCAACGGTTTTGGAGACCGCTACTCTACCAATTGAGCTACACCCGTTTGATAACGGCTAATAGCTACTGGCTAATAGCCAATATCCTTATTACTTAATAACTTCAATTACCTGGCCTGCACCTACGGTCTTACCACCTTCGCGAATTGCGAAACGTAATCCTTTGTCCATAGCTACCGGTACTATAAGCTTCACGCTCATGGTAACGTTATCGCCTGGCATAACCATTTCCCTGCCTTCAGGTAATTTAATTTCACCTGTAACGTCTGTAGTTCTGAAATAGAACTGAGGACGGTATTCGTTATGGAATGGAGTATGACGGCCACCTTCTTCCTTCTTTAATACATAAACCTCTGCTTTAAATTCAGTGTGGGGGTGTATTGATCCTGGCTTAGCCACAACCATACCTCTCCATACATCTGTCTTTTCAATACCACGTAATAAAAGACCAACGTTGTCGCCGGCTTCACCACGATCGAGAGTTTTACGGAACATTTCTACGCCTGTAACAGTGCTCTTAACACTTGCTTCGCGCATACCTATAATTTCTACTTCCTCGCCTGTATTTACTACGCCACGCTCAATACGACCGGTAACAACTGTACCACGGCCTGTAATGGTGAACACGTCTTCAACTGACATAAGGAAAGGCTTGTCAACTTCACGGGTAGGGATTGGAATATAAGAATCCACTGCTTCCATAAGTTTCATAACTGATTCTTCGCCTTTAGGATCGCCGTTAAGAGCGCCTAATGCTGAACCACGGATAACCGGGATATTGTTTCCATCAAATTGATAGAAACTTAAAAGTTCGCGAATTTCTACTTCAACTAAGTCAAGTAATTCAGGATCTTCTACCATATCAACCTTGTTCATAAACACAACAAGATTTGGAACGCCAACCTGACGAGCCAAAAGAATGTGTTCACGGGTTTGTGGCATAGGTCCGTCAGTAGCAGCAACCACTAATATACCGCCGTCCATCTGAGCAGCGCCTGTAACCATGTTTTTTACGTAGTCAGCGTGACCAGGACAGTCAACGTGAGCATAGTGCCTGTTTGCTGTTTCGTATTCTACGTGTGATGTATTGATAGTAATACCCCTTTCTTTTTCTTCAGGAGCATTATCGATAGTGTCGAATCCACGAGCTTCGCAAAAACCTTTCTTTGCAAGAACGGTTGTGATAGCTGCAGTTAATGTTGTTTTACCGTGGTCAATGTGACCGATGGTTCCAATGTTTACGTGAGGTTTTGTACGCTCGAATTTACCTTTTGCCATATTGCTTGATTTTACTGGTTGGTTTACTAGTTTTTATTTTGGGGGTGCAAAGATATGAAAAAAATTAATAACTTTTACTTGTCAGTAACATTTTTTTTACACCATCGTTTTTGAGCCAACTACGGGATTTGAACCCGTGACCTCGTCCTTACCAAGGACGCGCTCTACCAACTGAGCTAAGTCGGCTAATAAAGCCAAAACTATTAGCCGACAGCTAATAGCTTTTTTGAGCGGAAGACGGGGCTCGAACCCGCTACCCTCAGCTTGGAAGGCTGACGCTCTACCAAATGAGCTACTTCCGCTTAATTTTTAACAATGCATACTAAAATTCTGAGATTTTCCAGACCTCAGAGGGGGCAGAAGGATTCGAACCTTCGAAGGCGTAAGCCGACAGATTTACAGTCTGTTCCGTTTGGCCACTCCGGAAATACCCCCGTTACATACTTGCCTGCTTCCAATGAGCCAGTGAAGGGACTCGAACCCGCGACCTACTGATTACAAATCAGTTGCTCTAGCCAGCTGAGCTACACTGGCAATACAATTTTTAGTATGCATTAAATGCCTATGAATACAAAGAACTTTACCCTTGAAAATATGCTGCAAAAGGCAGTTTATTTCCTTAAAAGGGGCGCAAATTTATAAAAGTTTTCATTCTGTAAACTTTCTTTTTCACTCTGCATCGTTATTTTTTCGGCTTTATTCCAAAAACAAGCTCAGACAAAATTGAATTTTACACCTACTATGCAAATATCGTCTGTCTGCGAGTTGTTGCCCTGCCACTGGCTAAATGCCTGCTCCAAGCGGGCTTTCTGGTCATGCAATTGTTCATTGCCAAGTGTTGCAAGCATTTCACGGAATTTCTTTTTTGTGAATTTTTTATCTGCTGTTCCGCCAAATTGGTCGGCATAACCATCGCTGGTTAAATATATATTATCGCCATGTGCAAGCTTAATGGTATAAGATGAAAAAGGATTATCCATTCTCTCTTCCATATAACCAATAGGCTGTTTATCGGGCATTATTTCATACACGTTGCCCTCGTGCAATTTTATTTTTTTATCCTCTTGTAATGCAGGTGATCCCTTAGCTCTGACAAGATAATGAGGATTATTTGCTCCGGCAAACTGCAGTTCCTTAGTCGTTTTATCCCAAACGCATAATACAATGTCCATACCGTCATAGGTAATGGTTTGCTGTCCTTTTAACTGTAGTGTTTTCAATAAGCTTGCACGAAGTGCGGTAAGTATTTTAGCCGCATCAGCTACTTTATTTTCAACAACAACTTCATTTAATAAGCTGTTACCTATCATGCTCATAAGTGCACCGGGAACGCCATGGCCTGTGCAATCGGCCACCGTAAAAATAACTTTATCGCCATAGGCATAACACCAATAGAAATCACCGCTCACAACATCACGTGGTTTATACATTACAAAATACTCACCTAGCATTTCCTTCAAATATTCACCGGTAGTTAAAATAGCGCTTTGTATGCGCTTGGCGTAATTAATGCTGTCTGTTATGTCTTTATTCTTTTCTTCAATTATTTTATTCTTCTCCTCCAGTGCAAGGTTAGCCGCATGCTTATCGCGATAGCCACGGTAAATAAAAAAGGCCAGGCCAATTACCAGTAATAACCCTGCTAATACCGAATAAGTAATTATTCGTTGCTTATTAACAGTAAGGGCCAGTATCTGGTTTTCTTTTTCTTTTTTCTCGGTATCGTATTTCACCTGCATATCATTTACCTGCTTGGCACTCTCTTCACTAAATATTGAGTCTTTTATATTAGAAAGTGCCAATTGGTATTCAAATGCTTTTTGATAATTACCTTGCTTGCTATAGCCCTCGGCTAAAAAACCATAAGCCGATGCAATAAGGTCCTTTGCATTTATCTTTCTTGATATATCAAGGCTTTGTTCAAGGTATTTGGTTCCTTCTTCTACATCGCCTTTAATATTATACATGTTACCCATATTAATATACGAAGTAGCCACACCCTCATCCGATTGTAGGTATTGGTATGCTATAAGGCATTCATTATAATACTCTATGGCTTTATCATATTCTTTTAAACTGGCATATACGCTGCCAATATTATTCTCTAAGTCGGCTTCGGTGCTTTTCCGCGCCGCTTTAATTTGTTTCGATATTTTAGAGGTGTCGGATGATTCTAGTGTTTTCAAAACCTGCAAGCCTTCCGTAAAATACTGCAATGCCATTTTGTTGCTGTCCATATCGAAATATATATTGCCTATATTACTTAGTGATATTGCTACATAGCTATTGTTACCAATACTTCTGCGAATCTCCAACCCTTTTTTAGTGTACTCCAGTGCTTTGGCGTAATTCTTCATGCGTTTACGGTAAAAATTGCCCATCACATCATACAGGTCGCCCATGCGCACTTTATTATTTGCTTTCTCAGCAATATTCAGGGCCTTCAAAAAATTATCGAGTGCTTTTTCATTATCGCCTTTGTTCTTGTAATACCTGCCTTTATTCAGGTAAGCACTGGCCTGGCCTTCAGTAAAATTAAGTTTATCAGAAAGCCCAAGGGCTTCATTGGCAAAAAGCAAAGCTGAATCTCTGGGATACCCTTCGAAGTTTAACGCTGTGGCAATTTTATTCAGCAGTTTAACCTTAGTGGTATCTTCATTTAAAGCAGCACTTCTTACAACGAGTGAATCGATGTACCTTACCTGCTGGCCAAATACATGAACTCCTAAAAAAATCAACAGAATTACAACCGCACTCTTTTTATTATACATACCGGCAACAAAACTAAAAAACAATTGGCAAGCATTAAAAAAAGCGGGGATTACCCGCTTCTGTATTTATTTTATTCTCACCAAGTTACTCCCTTGGGCTTTCTTCTGCTGATTCTGCTGCAGTGGTACTTTGCGTGCCCTGTGTAGTAGATGATTGCGTCCCGCTATCTGAAGGCTGCATAGTGCCCTCTGCCGGTGTGCCTGATTCTTTTACAATTGGTTTTCCCATGATGGTAAATTTATTGCTAGTTATTAAATGCTATAAACTGGTTGTTACAAATATACTAAGCTTTTAGTACTAAAAAAATGAACGATTCTATTTGGTTAACATTCCTACTTTTGAATAACCGATTATTATGCAATCACAAAAAAATAGCTGCCCGCCTTACCTAAAGCCAGGAGATTGTATTGGCATTGTTGCACCTGCGCGCAAAATATCGCCTGAAGAATTGACGTCTGCCATTGCAGTATTAGAAAGTTGGGGATTAAGAGTGAAACTTGGAAAGAACATTTATAAAAGTGACCACCAGTTTTCAGGAACCGATTCACAGAGGCGTTCCGATTTGCAAGATATGCTGGATGATAAGGAAGTAAAAGCCATTATTTCGGCACGTGGTGGTTATGGCGCAGTTAGGATTATTGACGGACTGAATTTTTCTTCTTTTACTAAACAGCCAAAATGGATAATTGGATATAGTGATATAACTGTATTTCATAGCCAGATACATATGCATTGCGCTATTGAAACATTGCATGCAACAATGCCGGTTAGTTTTACTAAAGATGCAGAATCGCTTAGCCTACTAAAAAAAGCATTGTTTGGCGAAGAACTCTCTTACACTATTCCAGCACATAGCTTAAACAGAACTGGAGAGTGCATCGGGCCATTAATTGGTGGAAACTTATCGTTACTTTATGCACTTGCCTCCACCCCATCAGATATTAATACCGATGGCAAAATATTTTTTCTGGAAGACCTGGACGAATATCTCTACCACATCGACAGGATGATGATGCAGTTGAAACGATCGGGTAAATTATCGAAACTAAAGGGCCTTGTTATAGGCGATTTTTCCGAAATGAAAGATAACACCGTACCGTTTGGTAAAACAGCTCAAGAAATTATTTTGGATGCTATAAAGGAATATGGCTATCCGGTTTGCTTTGGATTCCCAGCCGGTCATGGCATTAAAAACTATCCACTTTATTTTGGTAGAACAGCAGCGCTTTCGGTAAAAGAAAAAACCTCTCTCAAATTTCTCTGAGAGAGGTTTTTACTAAATTTCAAATAATACTATTTCTCGAACTTGTTGTATCCGGCAGGAATAGCAAATGTACCGTCAGCAATTTTGCCAGGAATACATTTGGTAGCCTTAATAAATCCTTTCGAAGCACCTGACATGTCAGTTTCGTATGCTTCCATAGGGAACATATTAGCTGAGTTAGGAATAGCCATGTAGTATTGAGAGAATTTATCCTTACGGTTAAGAATATTCATCATAGGAAGGAAAAATTCAAAATCGCCACTAGCGATCCAATACGATACCTTGATACCTTCTTCAGCATCAGCTACATCGTACTCGGTGCATTTAAAACCATTGATGGTTTTTACGTTAGCGGTCTTGGTTACCTTAGGTGTGCCTGAAGGTTTTACAGGAGCCGGTGAAGGTTGGTCCTTATATATTTTACGAACCGGGCTAAGCGCCAAAGTTGTTTTGGTTGTAAGGTCAATTAAGTAAATACCTTCATCGTTGTTGGTCTTAATGTCGGTGTTTACAATCTTTACGTGGGTTGTTTTCACGTAGTACTCAAAATAAGTTGTGTCAATACCATTGTACTGCATAAAGTCAATTTGACCTTCAAATGACTTCTGGCCAAATGCTGCACCTGCAAAAAGCATTACTGCGGCAGAAAGGGAGAGAATTTTTTTCATGTTAATTTTTAATTTTTACCGGTTATAGTGCACTAAATTAGTTTTTTTTACAATACCTATACAATCAGCCTTAAACCATTAGCTATATTCGCACTGATGAACGAGAATCAAAAGACCGGGCAGGAAGGGGAGTCGAAAGCTGTAGAACACTTACGGGCAAAGGGTTACGAGATACTTGAAACCAACTGGAGATTCGGCCAGGAAGAGATTGATATTATTGCCCGCGATAAAGTTTTTTTTTAGTGGTTGCCGAAGTAAAGACACGGTCAACCAATTACTTTGGCGAACCCGAAACATTTGTAAATAAGCAAAAGCAACGTCACCTTATTAAAGCTGCCGGCGCATACATTGATAAGAACAAATTAAATTTAGAAGTACGCTTTGATATTGTATCGGTACTTAAAAGTGCCGATGCCTTTAAAGTACATCATATTGAAAATGCATTTTACCCAATAGTTAATAAGTAACCTATGGCACAATATCTTTTACCGCTTCACATTATATTTGTTGTAACCTGGTTCGCAGGTTTATTTTATATAGTGCGTTTATTTATTTACCACACCGAAGCCGAAAAAAAACCGGAACCTGAAAAAAGTATTCTGCAGGCCCAATTTAAAATAATGGAAAGCCGCCTTTGGTATGGCATTACGTGGCCATCTGCCATACTTACTTATATTTTCGGTTTCTCGCTTATTTATACTATGTATGGCTTTGCTATACCTGCGTGGCTACTTATTAAATTGTGTTTTGTTTTTGGCCTTACGCTTTACCAATTGCAAAACCAGGTAATATTCAGCAGGCTTAAAAAAAATAAGATCACCTGGTCATCGGGGCAGTTACGTATGTGGAACGAACTGGCAACTATATTTTTAGTAGCCATTGTGTTTATTGTAACTATGCAAGACAAACTAAGTTGGATATGGGGAGTAATTGGTATTCTGCTTTTTGGCTTTATGATGTGGGGTGCTATTGCAATTTATAAGAAGGCGAGAGTAAAAAAAGAAAACAGTGCACCTACCCCAAAGGGTAATTAATTTGATACTATGACTGAAAAACCATATGTAGTAATGGGTGCAGGGCTTGTGGGCTCATTGCTTTCTATTTACCTGGCCAAGCGGGGTTATAATGTAGAAGTATATGAACGCCGCGATGATATGCGCAAAACTGCAATATCTGTTGGTAAGTCAATCAACCTTGCTTTATCTGACAGGGGCTGGAAAGGCTTGCAAGGTGTAGGTATTGCCGATGAAATAAAAAAGATTGCCATTGCCATGAACGGGCGTATGGTACACGATATAGAAGGTAAAACCAATTTCTTTCCGTATGGTAAAGAAGGACAGGCAATATATTCTGTATCGCGTGGTGGACTTAACTGCCTGCTTATGGACCTTGCCGAAAAGCATGGCAGTAAAATTCATTTTAACCAGCGCTGCAAAAGTATTTCGATAAAAGATGCAACTGCAGTTGTAGAAGATACAGCACATAAAGAAACAACAGTTGCTGCTCAACGTATATTTAGCACCGATGGGGCCTTTTCTGCAGGCAGGTTACAATTGCAACTCTCAACCGATAGGTTTGAATACTCACAGCACTACCTCGATTACGGCTATAAAGAATTAGTGATACCACCATTAAAAGATGGTGGCTTTGCCATGGAAAAACATTGCCTGCATATATGGGCACGTGGTACTTTTATGATGATTGCACTACCTAATATAGATGGCAGTTTTACCTGCACCTTGTTCTTTCCATTCGAAGGCAAAGAATCTTTTGCAGCATTAAAAGACAGTGATATGGTCAGCGCTTTTTTCAAAAGAGTGTTCCCCGATGCAGTGCCTTTAATGCCAACGCTGCTTGATGATTTTGCCAATAATCCTGTATCATCCTTAGTTACTGTAAAGTGTTATCCATGGAGCCATTCTGATAAACTTTTATTATTAGGTGATGCAGCGCATGCCATTGTTCCTTTCTTCGGACAGGGCATGAACTGTGGCTTTGAAGACTGTACTGTATTTGACCAATTGCTTGATACCTACTTAGGAAAAGGTAATGAGGAAGAAGCATGGACAAAAATATTTGACGAGGCGCAAAAACTACGCAAGCCAAATTCCGATGCCATTGCTGACTTAGCAGTCGCTAATTTTATAGAAATGCGAGACCTTGTAACCCATCCCGATTTTATTTTACAAAAGAAAATAGAAGCACACTTTAGCAAATTGCATCCTGATATATGGTTGCCTCTCTACAGTATGGTAACCTTTACTGACCTGCCTTATAGCCATGCCCTAAAGCAGGGCAAAAAGCAAGATGCCATTATGAAAAAGGTATTGGCCACACAAGGCATTACTGAAAAGTGGGACTCGCCTGAAGTGGAACAAATGATGTTGAAATTGGTGAAAGAGAGTTAGAGTTTCTTCACCACCTCCCGAAGTAATTTGAAATATCGAAATAGACTTTTTTCGGAAGGCCATCGGCCGTTTTAATGTCAAGAACATCGAATGGATGTTTGTTGTGATACGAAAGTGACTGGCTACCGGACCTGCACCCCGGATAATGGTCTGAGAGCCATTTGTACTCAGCTTGTACCCCTGCCCCTTCGGTAGTATCCACTATAATAACTGCTTTTTCAAAAGAAGAACCATCCCGAATTAAAACACTATCGTGCTTTGCTGTATCATGTAAAATACCTTTTGCAAAAGATGCTGAGCAACATAAAACAGAACATAGAATTATAAAGAATATCTTTTTCATGTGTGGCAGAATTCTATTTATAAATATAGCACAAATTGCAGAATGTACGCCAGATTTTTATATTTGCCCAACCTTTATACCCTGGATATGAAAAAACTAAAAAGACTATTTCTGATTTGCTTTGCAGTGCTTGTTTCAAATGCATTAATGGCACAGGCATTTGATGATGGCAAAAATTTTGCTTCTGCAGGGTTTGGTTTCCCGGCTACATCTGAAATAAGTCAAACCCTGACCCAATACTCAAATCAGCAGGACTATGATTATAAAAACTATGGTACAATAGTTTTAAAATATGAACACGGCTTTGCAAAATATTTTGGTGCAGGTATTAACCTCGAATACTCTACCGCTAATGTAAATTATAACTATACGGTTACAAGGGTATTTAATACCGACACTACTTATAAAGCAAATGAGAATAGTACAACCTACGGCTTTTATCTGCGTTTAAACGGGCATTTTCCTATAGGTGATAAACTTGATCTTTTCGCAGGTGTTGGCTTGGGCTATCTACTAACTTTAGATAATAGTTCAGATAATAATCCTAAGGGGCCAGTCGCTACAAATTTTAAGAATCAGACTCTGAATTTTAACGGCCAGTTTACCCTGGGAGCCCGCTATATGATAAAGGAACATTTTGGTTTATTCGCCGAGGTAGGTTCAGCATCTACCAATGTACAAGTAGGTATAGTTTTAGGGTTCTAAAAGCGCAAAATACTTCATTATCAATTAGTTGATATAAAAAACGGGTTAAAAAGTGTCAACCTTTGTCAACCCAACTAAGTATTCTATTTTTGCCTCATGGAAAACTCTGTTGACTTAAATAAATTACAAGAACTGGAAAGGATATCGCGACTGCTTGAGCCTGATGCTAAGCAACGTAAAACAGTGCGTGATGAAGTTGTAAACTATACTGAGAACTTCATAAATGATATTGAAACTATTCCAGCCTTTAATATTGGCCGGGAAACGAGTGAAGTATTTTTGAACTCGCCTATTACAGAAACGGGAACAGCATTGCCTGAGATATTGAACATGCTCAAAACAGGGCTTGACGAGCCTGCGCTTAACCCTGCATCGGGTGGTCACTTAGGCTATATACCGGGTGGTGGTATTTATTATTCCGCATTAGGCGATTACTGGGCAGATATTACTAACCGCTTCGCAGGCATATTTTTTGCCGGGCCTGGTGCAGTGCGTATGGAAAACATGCTCATTCTATGGACTGCAGAACTTGCAGGATATCCCAAAGATGCTGTCGGCAACCTTACCAGCGGAGGCAGTATAGCTAACCTTTCTGCTATTGTAACAGCCCGCGATCATAAAGGCATTACATCTGAAAAAGTTAAGAAAGCTGTTATCTATCTTTCGTCAGAAGTGCATCATTGCATATTTAAAGCTATCCGTATTGCAGGGCTTGCCGAATGCGTTACACGCCACCTTCCCCTTGATGAAGGATACAGAATAAAACCTGCAGAACTTGAAAAACAAATTGCAGCAGACAAAGCAAATGGGCTGATTCCATTTTTGGTTGTGGCATCTGCAGGCACTACCGATACAGGCTCAGTTGATCCATTGCAAGCAATTGGAGAAATTGCAAAGAAGCATAATTTGTGGTATCATGTTGACGGGGCTTATGGTGGTTATTTTTTATTAACCGATCATGGAACGAAAATATTGAAAGGTATTGAACTTTCCGATTCATTTGCAATCGATCCGCACAAGGGCTTATTCTTGCCCTATGGATTGGG
>Ga0207054_1020_pt1 | contig 69607 bp, 59 predicted proteins | sample Alteio_BWMinCont_60_FD_153288 | JGI IMG/M metagenome (GOLD analysis project Ga0207054, IMG submission 153288) | Enriched cells from forest soil in Barre Woods Harvard Forest LTER site, Petersham, Massachusetts, United States -... | ecosystem: Environmental > Terrestrial > Soil > Temperate forest >... | reverse complement strand
GCAAAATACCTGGCATCGAAAGCCTGTGTTGACAATACCCGTATTGGTATTTGGGGCTGGAGCTATGGTGGATATATGGCGGCAATGTGCATAAGCAAAGGAGCTAAATACTTTAAAACGGCTATATCGGTAGCACCTGTTACCGATTGGCGTTTTTACGACAGCATTTACACCGAGCGTTATATGCGCACACCTCAAGAGAATGAGGATGGCTATAAAGATGGCTCACCTATTAACTTTGCTAATGAGGTAAAAGGGCACTATATGCTAATACATGGTACTGGCGATGATAATGTTCATTTCCAGAACAGCATTGAATGGATACAAGCTTTGCAAAAGGCCAATGCACATTTTTCGCTGATGATTTACCCTGACAAGAACCATAGTATTTACGGTGGTAACACACGCTTTTACCTGTTCAACGACCTTACAGATTTCATTTCGAATAATTTGTAAGACTAAGTTTAGCTGTATCGTAGCGTGCGTACCGGTGTAATGCGCGATACAATAAAAGAAGGAAGAATGAGCATAAGGATACAGGCAAAGAATGCACCCACATTGAGTAGCAGAACATACACCCAGCTAAAGTAAATAGGTACATAAGGCACGTAATATGTAGCCTGGTCAAGCGGAATAACCTTGTAGTATTGCTGTACAAGGCACATAGTAATACCTATAACATTACCTATAAGCATTCCCCAGAATATTAGGTAAGCGCCATCAATAAGGAATATCTGTTGTATGTTCAGGTTTCTTAATCCAAGGGCTTTCAGCAGGCCTATCATGCTGGTGTTTTCGAGTATAAGAACTATAAGCGCCGAAACCATTGCTATAGCCGAAACAACACCCATAAGTATAATAATAATAGCCGCATTAGTATTTTGCAATTGAAGCCAAGAGAACATGGGTTCATTGATTTCTTTAATACTTTGTGCATTCAGGTTAACACCTATTATACTTTTTACATTATCCTCTAGTGAATCTATATTATCGAAATTACGTGTAAGCACTTCAAAACCTGCAACCTGATCAGGTTTCCAAAAATTGAGACTCTGTATCTGGGCAATATCAGTAAATACAATGCGCTTATCAAAATCTTCGAGCCCGGTATGATAAATGCCTTTTACATGAAAGGTCTTTACCCTCTGTTCGTAATTAGAATGAATACTATCATCTCCGCGAGCCTTAGTAATAAAGAATATAAGCAACTTGCTGCCAATATCCATATCAAGTGCCGAGGCTATTGACTGCGAAATAAGAATATCGGATGAAGGTGTAGAATCTTTCAGGTTAAGTACTTCACCTTTTACCAGGTTCTTTTTAATGAATGTCCAATCGTAATTACTATTCACTCCTTCCAGAATGACACCTTCATTTTCTGTTTTAGTTTTTATGATACCATTCTTGGTGGCATATACCTGCACATGGCTCACGTCGGGCAACTTCTTCAGGTCAGTCATAAAAGGCTGCTGCGCATTTATCGGAACTGGCTCGTAGGAGTTATTATTATCAAGGTTCGTTATTTGTATATCGCCGTTAAAACCCTCCACCTTATCGCGAATAGAAAGCTGGAACCCTTTTACGATAGAGATAGTAAGTATCATTACAGTAAGTCCTATGGCAACACCTGCAATAGCAATTCTGGCTGTCGGGCGCGATATTTTCTTCTGGCCCTTCCTGCCTTCAATGATGCGCCGCGCAATGAAAAACTCTGTATTCATTGCCTTCCGTTTACCAGTTATTGAAAGCCCTGTCAAATATATCCTGTACCAGTTGTTTATTGATTTGAGTTATCAAATCATTCTGAACACCGGATAAACTCTGACCGCTCGAATAGTCAGCATAGCGGGAAAAAGATGCGTTAAAATTCTTCTTGGAATCGTTTTTATCTGAGAAGGTAACATCAATGGTAATAGTAAGCCTGGTGAGTGATGATTGGCCTGTAGAACCAGATGTGGCAGCTACCGGCTGGGTAGTAAATCCAGTAATAGAGCCGGCAAAATCCAAATCGCCATTTGTAACCAAGTGCAAATGGCTCTGTGCCGTAGCATAATCACGCAGTGCATCTGTAAATGTCTGGCTCATAGTTGGACCTGCCAAGGGCGCCTGGTTTTGAAAATATTGAACTGAAATAGATTTAGCATCAGGCGGAATAGAAGCGCCGGTGAAAGAAACACCAACACTACACCCACCGAGGAATAAAATAACTACTATGCTCAAAAATACTTTCATCTCTTTATTCCAGATTGTAGTCTTTTATCTTCCTATACATCGTGCGTTCAGATATCCCCAGTTCTTTAGATGCTGCCCTGCGGTTACCCTGATGTTTTTCTAGTGCTCTTAAAATATATTGCTTCTCCCTCTCTTCTAATGAAAGCGCTTCATCAGCGCCATTATTGGGGTTGTTACTCCTAGATGTACTTTGTACCGGATGTATTTGTATTGGCTCATCTTCCAATTTATCGATATCCTGGTGCAGCTTATGTATTATTTGCGTGTTAGGCAGTTTCCTCGATAGGTTCTGTTCTTCGTTCTCCAATAAACTCAGAACGGTTCTCTTAAGGTCAACCATATCTTTCCGCATCTCAAAAAGAACCTTATACAGCAACTCTCTTTCGTTAAACTCTGAACCGCCATTTGCCTGCTCAGGCCTGAACAAGGCAGGAACCGATATAGAAGTACCATCTGGCAAGTATGGGTTGAGTATGTTGGCGTTTATCTCTCTGTTTTTTTCTATAACCGATATTTGCTCTGTTACATTTTTAAGTTGGCGCACATTCCCTTTCCAGTAGTAATTGGTTAGTACATCTTCTCCGTCGCGGGTAAGCTTAATGGGAGGCATTTTATACTTATCGGCAAAATCGGTTGCAAACTTGCGGAACAATAAAGGAATATCCTCCTTGCGTTCACGTAACGGTGGTATATTCAATGGAACAGTATTGAGTCGGTAGTATAAATCTTCTCTGAAGCGGCCTTTTTCAATATGCAGCAACATATTAATATTGGTAGCAGCCACTATACGTACATCGGTCTTCATTACTTTAGATGAGCCCACTCTTATAAACTCACCGGTTTCCAACACTCGTAGCAAACGAACCTGTGTAGTCAAGGGCAATTCAGCCACTTCATCTAAAAATATAGTACCACCATTAGCTACTTCAAAATATCCCTTACGTGCATCGTGCGCACCGGTAAACGAACCTTTTTCGTGGCCAAATAATTCAGAATCAATAGTGCCTTCAGGTATGGCGCCACAGTTTACAGCAATGTATTGGTTATGCTTACGCGGGCTCAACTGGTGTATTATCTGCGGAAACACTTCTTTACCAGTACCGCTTTCACCCGTAATAAGTACGGACAAATCAGTAGCAGCTACCTGACGGGCAATATCAATGGCTCTGTCTAAAGAAACAGCGTTACCAATTATTCTGAACCTGTTTTTTATTTCCTGAACAGTCATAATTACTTTACTATTTGTCCTAATAGTGTACCTGACGTACAGCTATGAACCTTTACGTTAACGTAATCGCCGGGTTTATAGTGTTCCCTTGGGAAAACTATTGATTTATTATAACTACTCCTTCCAAAAAGGAACTCAGTAGACTTCTTTGAAAAGCCTTCCACCAAAACCTCATATGTCTGACCAACATCCCTTTGGTTACTTTCGCCGGCATGCTTACGGTGCAGATCAACTATTTCCTGCAGCCTTCTCGATTTTATATCTTCAGGCACATCATCTGGGTACTTTTTAGCAGCCAGTGTTCCTGGGCGTTCAGAATATTTAAACATATAGGCATAATCAAAAGCCACTTCATCCATCAACGAAAGTGTTTCCTTATGCTCTTCTTCTGTTTCAGTGCAAAAGCCGGAAATAATATCGGTAGATACCCCACAGCCTGGTATTATTGTCCTGATGGCTTTTATTCTCTCCAGGTATTTTTCGCGGTTATAGCCCCTGTTCATTTGCTTTAACACTCTTGTACTACCCGATTGCATTGGCAAATGCACATACCTGCAGATATTTTCATATTTAGCCATAGTATGCAATACTTCATCCGTCATATCCTGCGGATTAGAAGTAGAGAACCTTACACGCAATAATGGGCTTACTTTTGCAACTAACTCCAGCAACTTTGCAAAGCTGACCGCACTGCTTTTTTGGTCATCGGCAGCTTTATCAAAATCTTTTTTCAATCCTCCACCATACCATAAGTACGAATCTACATTCTGGCCAAGTAGCGTAACTTCTCTGTAGCCAATATCAAAAAGACCCTGGGCTTCTTTCACAATTGTATGCGGGTCACGGCTTCTTTCTCTGCCACGGGTAAAGGGAACTACGCAAAACGTGCACATATTATCGCAGCCACGTGTTATTGAAATAAATGCCGAAACACCATTTTCAGAAAGTCTTACAGGATTTATATCTGCATAGGTTTCTTCCCTTGATAATAATACATTGATCGCTTTCTGCCCGCCTTCTACTTCTTCAATCAAATCAGGGATACTGCGATAGGCATCAGGGCCAACAACAATATCAACAAGGTCTTCTTCTTCCAATAACTTTGTCTTGAGGCGTTCGGCCATACAACCCAATACACCTATTACCAATGAAGGATTGTCTTTTTTAAATGCCCGAAATTCTGTCAGGCGTTGACGGGTACGCTGCTCTACATTATCCCTTATAGCGCAGGTATTCATCAAAATAACATCTGCTTCCGAGGCTTCAGGTGTTATATCATAGCCTTCTTTTTTAAGTATAGATGCTACAATCTCGCTATCTGAAAAATTCATCTGACAGCCATAGGTCTCCAAAAAGAATTTTTTGCCATTCTTTCCGGGCTCTTCTACTAAAGCTTCTTTATCTAAAACCTGCATTTCCACGTGCCTTGCTAATTGATTAGTTAGCTGCAAATTTACAAAAACCACCTGTCATATAGTCATACTGCTATAAATAAAAAAGTCCCGCATAAATGCGGGACTTTAATTCCATTAAGTCCTCTCCGCATGGGGAGGATTTAGGCGGGGCAATTAGTACTGCCACATATCATGTTCAAGGTTGAACATGTCACCTTTAATTTTTTCAGCTTCAAGTAATGCATCCAATGGGTCTTTCCTATATGCAGATATAGTCCTGTTGGCAACATTGCTCTCTTGAACTATATAGCTTGAAAACTGCCTTTTCCAAAAGATATCCTCGTATGTTCTGCGCTCAGCATCATTATGCACGTTAAACACTTCAGCATTAGCAAATATAGGCCTCAATTGAGGAAAATATATCCAAAACATAATAGTTGTACTACCTGCAATTTCATTACCATTTTGGTCGGTTGCCTTTTTATAAGGACACATTCCCAAAATACGAACATCCATTACAGACCTTTGCTTATCAAAGAACCAATCTTCCTTAAGCATATATTGCATAATATCCTGCGATGTAAGTTCCTGTCCCTGGTTACTTGAATTACCATTCGAGTCAACAACTGTAACAATTTTCATTAATGCAGTATCTGCTTCAGTTTTAGTCATTGGCATAGTAAATGACTTGTCAAAGTCAAACGGAGATACATTATACAGCGTAAGTTTATTTTCCTTATTCTTAACCGACGCTACAACAATATCCCATAAGCTTCTTCTGTTTGCATTTGGAGTAACAGGATAATACATATCTAAGTTCATTTTTTCCCTTAAATCTAATATCCTCCATATCCTCTTTGACCAAATAACATCGGCTTCGCGCAAGTAGGTATAAGGTATTACCCTGCGGTTAGGTGCATTTTCTTTAAGATACAGCTGATCCTGCATTTGTCCCGGGCTAAGTACGCCACCACCCTGTGCAAACAAATCGCTGCCTAAAAACAGTAATGCAATTGCCCCGGCTAATTTCAATGTATTTCTCATGGTCGTCAATTTTTATACAGTTATACCTTTAGTTGAGTTTAATAGCCATACCTTGTATGGTACGTCCTCTTCCATCAGGGCCCTTTACCTGAACATTTTTCACAATTATATACCCACCTTTAGGAGCCTGATCTACAAGTCCCAAAATATCAGCAGGTATTCTTCCACCATTAACGTTTTTCTCAACAAATACACCATTAACACCTATTGACATAGTAAACGATATAACAGTGAAGTTCACACCTTGAAAATCAAAATCGGCAGGCATCCTGGCTTCTACTTTAGGTACAGCCTTAATTTGAAGCTTACTCATTGAAGCATCACCCGATTTACCACCTGTAAAGCAGGTAGGATCAGGTATACGCTTAATATGGAAAGGCTGCGGAGGAAGGTTCCTGTGTGATCCGTCAGGCATAGTTGCACTTACTGTTACGTTGGCAAGTTGGCCAATAGCATCAGCACTTGCATTTACCATATAGTGGCCTTTAGGGCCCGAAGGAGAAATTGAACCGTGCGTCATTGATGGATGCAATGCAGAATTATCGAAACCTGCTGCAGAAATATCTACAGGGTTAGGAATACCGGCGTAGAACACATTCATTTGAGAAGGCGAGATAGTTACAGAAGCCTTTGCTACGATGTAAGATGTAGAGAAAGGATACGCAACCGGTTTACCCGAAACAGGGTCAGGAATACGAATTATACCATATACTTTATTAGGGCCCTCATGGTCTGCCCTTACAGCATACCTACCAACACCATTTGAATTTACTTTTACCTGAACACCTTCTTTGGTAGGATCTGCTGCATTAATATTAGAATCACCCACCTCAATTTGAGGAGGTAATGTTTTCATAATTGCAGTAGGGAAAATATCTGCTTTAAAACTATCATTAAGTAAAACGTATGTAGAAGCAGGAAGAATTTTTCCCACAAACGAACTTACCTTAACATCCTTTGCACCAATACCGGTATAGAAGTAGTTTAACATGGCAGACTCAGCATTACGCACGTCAGCCTGTAATTTGGTAAATGTTACAATGTCTGATACTAAAGGAGCCTCACCAAAATAATAATACTCCCATGTTTGTCTGCCTTCTTCTATATCAAAAACAGAAGCAGTTATTAATCCCAGGTTTATTTTTTGAGTATCCTTATAACCGCCAACACAAATGTCTTTATCACCAAACATGGTAATAAGATTTTTTCTGTATTCGCCAATCTTCCTTTTCAAAAGGTTAGCAGGTTTCCCCGTAGGGTCTTCACCATCGCCAAGTAAAATACCTGTAGGAGTTGTAAAATCCTCTTTTGCATCAACGTAGTTTAATAAGGTATCACCCTTATCTAGTGTCCATTTTGGTTTATCTACAGCAGCAATTAAATCCGACTTCATTTTCTGTATATAGTCAACCAACTCATTCGATAATTTAGTTACATTATCGGCAGCATCTTTGTACTTTTTGGTTCCAACTCTATCCTTCTCGTAGGCTGTATTAAACTTATCATGAAGTGCGGAATTTTGACTAACAGTATTCTGGTTTGTTTTTACCAAACCAGTGTTTACCACCACAAAAGCATGCACAATCTGTCTTGATACGTTAAGCGCTAAAAGCGCTGTAAGTACCAGGTACATAATATTGATCATCTTTTGTCTGGGCTCTTTGGGAAGTGACATAATTTTTATTTTTTATTTTTTATTCTAAATAGTTAATGTAGAAAACCTACATTAACTATTTAAAATTAAACATTCAACATTTAATACCATTAATTACTTCTTACTTCCTGTTCATTGCAGTAAGCATACCGCCATAAACAGTGTTCAACGACTCAAGGTGTTGCACCAATTGACCCATTTCAGTCTTGTAACGGCGTGTATCTTCAACAGACTCACTAACGTTTTCAACAAGCTTAGAAATGCTATCGTATAATGCACCTGAAGCTCTAACCTGGTCGTTAGAAGATTTCAATTGCATTTCGTAAACTGTATTTAAAGCTGCAACGTTATCTGCCATTTTCTCCATGTGCTGAACATAAGCAGCAGGGTTACCAACGCTTAATCCCTTAAGTGTTTCAGCAGCCTTGCTTGATGAGCTGTTCAAATCGCTCATAGAATCAGCAACTGATTGAATTTTGCTCACATAGTCCTTTGTAGTAGCAGAAATATCGCTACCTGCAATTGAGCTTAATGATTCAGAAGCTTTTGATGAGTTGTTAGACAAATCATTAATGTTCTTAGATGCATTCTTAATGTTATTAGCATAATCGCTGGTTGCAACACTTGCATCAGCAATATTGCTCATTTTAGCAGTGTTATCGCTAAGGCTTCTTAAGCCGCTTCCTAAACTTTCAATCAGTTCGGGGCCAATCTTAGCTTCTTCCAGCAAGTCATCCAATTGCTCTGTAATGCTTCCTTTCTTTTCCTCAACTTCTCCATGCTCCTCTCCACCATGCATACCAGCTAATTCAGGGTATACCAAGCTCCAATCAACTTCTTCGTGTTCAGGCAAGATACCATAAAATATAAAGATCAACGACTCTGTAGAAAGTCCTATAATAAGCATGACTGACGCACCAGGATAGTGTTGGATCTTAAAAAGTGCGCCTGTAATAACTACAGAAGCACCCCAACATACTATCTTATTCATAGTACTCTTTCCTGTTTTAGTAGCACTTAGCCAATGAACGATTCCCATAATTGTTTATTTTAAAGGGTTAATTATTGCGTTTTATTAATTAATATTTAATTGTGTGCAGATGATACATTATCTATATTATCGCCTTGCGCACGTCCGAGGTATGTTTCAACACAACGGAAACCAACATAACATTTTGCTGTATCCTGGTATTCATAAGTTCTTGAACTGGTTTGGCAATAGTAGCCAACATCTTTCCATGAACCGCCTCTGATAACTTTCCTCTTCAATACATTAGCTTCTTTATCATCAGCATCATATACATAGTTAGGATTCAGGTCATGCGAAAAATCGCCGGCTGCTTCATCATAAGCATTACTGGTCCATTCGGCTGCGTTACCAGCCATGCAATATAAACCATAATCGTTAGGGTTATATGAATATATACCAACGGTATGGAAACCGCCATCATCCATATAGCTACCACGCATTGGTTTAAAGTTACACAAAAAACAACCTCTTGAGTTTCTGATATACGGACCACCCCAAGGGTACGGGCTTAATGCTAAACCGCCACGGGCAGCATATTCCCATTCTGCTTCCGTAGGAAGACGGAAATCGTTCACAATAGATTGTCCAAGGCCTATTAAATAGCTATCCATTAACTGGGTACGCCATACGCAAAATGCGGTAGCTTGCTTCCATGATACACCAACTACAGGGTAGTTATCGTAAGCCGGATGCCAGAAATACATGTTGGTCATTGGCTCATTAAATGAGTACGTAAAATCATGCACCCAAGCCAATGTATCAGGGTACACATTAATAACTTGCTTATCTATAAATACGCTACGGTCAACTTTGGTCCTCGATCTTGTTTTGTAGCCAAGGTTCGGATCGTATGTCTGATCAACTACATCGTAGTGACCTTTTCCATTAACAAATTGCTGGCCTTTTTTATCAGCAGGATCTTTATCCGGTATAAAACGGTTTCCTTGTTCGCTGTTTTTTACAGCAGCCAAACGTACATTTAAAGTATAAAACAAAAAGTTCAGTCTGCGGGTATCAATTTCCACCCTTTGGTAAAATCTTTCTGCAGCCGGTAAATATAAACCTGCATCAGTCAATGCTTCCATAGTAGCATGGTCATCTAACCTTATTTTTGCATTCCAGTTAATAGCAGGCGGATCAATATCATTACCATCCTTATCCTGGGTAATTGTTTGTGTAGGATCGTTTTCAGCCAACATTAAGTGCATCAGCGAATCTCTAACCCAAAATACAAACTGTCTGTATTCGTTATTAGAAATTTCTGAATCATCCATGTAGAATGCCTGAACAGACACCATCCTTGATTTAGTTGTATATGCATAAGGCACTTCCTGATCATCAGGGCCCATCATATAACTGCCCATAGGAATGTAAACCATTCCGTAAGGGTTTGCCTGGTACCATGATGGTCTGTCCTGCACACCTATCAACTGGCCTCCGTTCTTATTACAACCTACAATAAGGGCAACGAAGCACGCGAGCAACAAGATTCTTTTCATATTAACCTCTTGAATTTAAATTATACATAGTACGGAGCAGCATTTGAATAGTACGAAAGTTCTTTTACGCTTGTATTAATAAATAGTTACAATTAATTCTCATATAGCTATTACAAGAACCTTGGATTTTGGTGATATTCGATTTTTGAAGGCGGTTTTGGTGTAAAGCAATATTGTATTGCAAGTTCATGCGAACCTGTGCTATAGGTATGTAAGTCTGATGTTGTAAAATCAAACGAATAACCAATTTTTAAACCTCCGCCACCAGTAAATGTTTTTTCAAAACCAACCAATGCAACAAAAGCATCGTTCATCCTATAGCCAACACCAAACCAAATTGTTTTGTTCCAGTCAGCCCTAAGGTTCAATTGAAACTGGGTAGAAGACGCATCAGACTCAACATACAGGTCTGGTTTCAAATCCCAGGTAGCACTTGCATTGTAGGTATAGCCTGCCAATACATAATAGTGTCTTGCTATGTCGTACTGATATTGCTTGTATGAACCACTGATAGTTTGTTGTGGTAAGTGAGATGTAGAAATACCTACGTACAAACCTTGCGGTGTAGCATAGTATAAACCTAAGCCTATATCGTAGGTTGTAACTGAGTTACCGCCAACAGGTACAAGTGGGTCAACAATATTACCAGCAGCTTGCGACTTTCCATCAGGAGTCATCCAAGCACCGTTAAGCGCTTTTTGGAAGAAACCAATTGATGGACCGATGCCTAATACACCTGGGCCTAAAATAATATGGTAAGAGTATGATAATTTAAAAGTCAAGGTACTTTCAAAACCAAGCTTATCATCATATACGGTAAGGCCTGCACCACCACCAATCATAGGAAGGTATGCATCACCGTTAAAATTCAGTGTTGTTGGGTTGCCCGGGAGTGATAACCATTGGTCCCTATATATTAAGCTACCGCAATATGCCTGACTAATACCCGCATAAGCCGGATTAGTATTTAGCTTGGTAAAAAATTCCTGACTGAATTGCGCGTCTTGCTGTGCATGAGCTGCAAGGCCCAGTCCCACTAGCATAATAGATGTAATTATTTTTTTCATTCTTCGAGTATTTAGTTAAAAAAACATCTCCTCTTTACATGGAAAGAGAATGCTAAACTAATCATTTTTCAATTAGCAAACAAATATATTTGAGCTAAAAGCATTAAATATACTGATTATCAGCATTTTACCATTAACTTAGCTTCTGATAAGCCTGCCACCACCTGTCGGGCATTTCTTCGGTGCAGGCAAGCTGATAATCTTCGTATGAACAGGGCACCATGTGGTGGCGTTCGTATTTCGACTTGGCTCCTATGCGATAAGGCACTTCCATCCACCACCGGTTTGTTTTTAAGCTCTTAAAAAAAACTATTTCATGGTCAGCGGACTTCATTGTTACTCTGTACTTCAAATAATCTTTTTCCTCGCTGGCCGGAAAATCACTCTTCCGGTTTAAAAAGCCTTCTAAAAAATACCAAATCATTTGAGCGGCAAGCAATGTTGTTTGTTCACGCTCATCAAACAAGGTATTTATTTCATAAATGCCAATCGACGAAAGTTTATCGCTCATGCCTGCATATTTAAATATCTGGCAGGCTTCTTCGCCATATAAGCCGTTGGGGGTAGATTGTAATGTGCCCGGTGCATCAGATCTTCTGATTGCAGAAATATCGAAACTTAAAATATCAGCATTGCGGACCACAGGTTCTGCCTCTTCCATATTTGTTTGTATTTGCCCCAGGCGATACAAATCGAAATACATTTTTTTAATCGCCTCTACTTCCTCGGGGTTTACAAAATGAGTTTGATAACCCATAAGGCTGAAATTAAATAGTAAGCTTGGCTGATACTGCAAAATCTTACTCATGTATGTTGCAGCGCTGATCTCGCTATCTATTTCACCCAAGTCAATTTTACTATCTACCGAAACTATGTTTACTGTTTGTTGCAAGCGTTGGTAAGCTGCATAATTTGCATAGGTCAGATCCTGACTGCCGCCAATTATCACCGGGATAATTTTTCTGTCGAGCAATTCAGCACAAACAAATTCGAGTGCGCTGTAAGTATCTTTTACGCTATTACCCGGTTTAATATTGCCTAAGTCGGCAACGGTAAGTGTTGGAATATAAGAAAGCATATAAAAATTCTCGCGCACTTTATCGGGTGCAGCGGCACAGCCATCGTTACCACATGAATTGCGGGCCTCGCCTACTCCAACAATAGCAATTTTTACATTTTCAATATCAGGGAAACTACCCGGAGCATTTTTGAGGATGTGGCTGCCCCACATAAAAGGAGCATGCTCTTTTGCACTAATTGATGATGGTGTTAGGTATTGCTCAATTTCCATGCAGTAAACTTATATGCTTAGGCTTTCTTTTTCGGGAAAAACTTTCTTTTCTTTTTACCTGAGGCTTTATCAGCTGCAATAATAGCTATGCATTCCGCCAATGTAAGCTTAGCAGGTTCTTTATCCTTTGGTATCTTGAAAATTTCTTTATCGGTTGTAATGTACGGGCCATACCTGCCATTCAATACTTGTATCTCAGGCTCCGGGTCACGCTTTAATATTTGTATAACCTTCTCTCTTTCTTTTTTGCGCTTGTCTTCAATTACCTCAATTGCCCTTGCTTCCAAAACAGTATACGGGTCATCTTCTTTCGGTAACGAATAAAATTTACCATCGTGCCTGATGTAAGGGCCAAATCTACCTACCGATACATCCAGATCTTTGTCTTCGTATAAGCCAACCTTCCTTGGCAACCTGAACAAGTCAAGCGCTTCAGCAAGTGTTATACTGTCTAATCGTTGTTCGCCGCGCAATTTTGCAAAGCGTGGTTTCTCCTCCGATTCGGTATCACCTATCTGCACCATTGGCCCATAGCGGCCTATTTTTACAAATACATTTTTACCGTTAGGGTCTTGTCCCAATAATTTTTCGCCTGATGCCCTTTCTTTCTTCTCAGAAGTTTGTTCAACCGTTAAGTGGAATGGCTTATAAAAAGTCTTGAGCATTTTTTGCCATGCAAGCTTGCCATCTGCAATTATGTCAAACTCTTCTTCTACATGAGCTGTAAAATTGTAATCTAATATTTCACCAAAATTTGCAACCAAAAAATCATTAACCACCATTCCCACATCGGTAGGAAATAGCTTTGATTTCTCAGCGCCTGTAATTTCTGTTTTAACTACCGAAGTAATTTCATCGTTCTGCAGCGTGAGTACATTGTATTTTCTTTCTGTTCCTTCGCGCATTTCTTTTACCACATATCCTCTTTTTTGTACGGTAGATATGGTTGGTGCAAAAGTTGAAGGTCGTCCAATACCAAGGCCTTCGAGCTTTTTAACAAGACTTGCTTCAGTATAACGCGATGGCGGTTGTGTAAAACGTTGAACCGCATCAATATGCGAAAGGTTTATTTTATCATTTGCTTTAACTGCTGGCAATAATCCTTCCTTTTCTTCTTCTTCGCCCTCATCTTCCGACTCAATATATACCTTCAAAAATCCGTCGAACTTTATAACCTCACCTGTTGCAATAAAATTATTATCCGCTTTATTGTTACCAATTGTAATAACTGTCTTTTCAATTTCTGCATCAGCCATTTGCGATGCAACGGTGCGCTTCCATATCAGTTCATATAAACGCTTTTCGTTATAATCTTCGCTGGTAGTTTCCTTAGCCGAAAAATTAGATGGCCTTATGGCTTCGTGGGCCTCTTGCGCAGAAGATGATTTTGTTTTGAACTGGCGTGTTTGTGCATACTTATCGCCATACATTTTTACTATCTCTTCCTTAGCAGCATCAATTGCCAATTGTGAAAGGTTTACCGAGTCAGTACGCATATAGGTAATATCTCCACGTTCGTAAAGCGTTTGTGCCACGCGCATGGTTTGCAATACCGAGAAACTTAATTTCCTGCTCGCCTCTTGTTGTAAGGTAGAGGTTGTAAACGGTGCGGATGGTGTACGTTTTGATGGTTTCTTTTCTAAGCTCTTTACAGAAAAATCTGCGCCTTTTAATTTCTTTAAGAAATCGTTGGCTTCGGCTTCTGTATCGAATTTCTTATCAAGGTCTGCTTTGAAACTTATATTGCCTGAAGCAAAATATCCTACTACTTTAAAAAATGATGTTACGCCAAAAGTTGTTATTTCTCTTTCGCGTTCTACTATTAAACGTACTGCGACTGATTGCACACGGCCTGCTGAAAGCGATGGCTTTATCTTTCTCCATAATATAGGTGAAAGCTCGTAACCTACTAACCTGTCTAATATACGCCTGGCTTGCTGTGCATCTACCAGGTCCTTATTAATTTCTCTTGGGTTCTTAATTGCGGCTTCAATTGCCGACTTGGTAATTTCGTGATATAAAACGCGCTTGGTCTTCTTTTCAGTTAAACCCAATTCGTTGAACAAATGCCATGCAATAGCTTCTCCTTCTCGGTCCTCATCAGTTGCTAACCAAACCATTTCAGCGGCTTTGGCTAATTTTTTCAGTTCGGCTACCACTTTCTTCTTATCGCTCGAAACCTGATAGTCGGGTTTAAAGTTGTTCTTTATATCCACTCCCAGGCCCTTTTCAGGCAGGTCGACTATGTGGCCAATGCTCGACTTAACAATGAAATCTTTGCCTAAATACTTTTCTATTGTTTTAGCCTTTGCGGGCGACTCTACTATCAGTAAATTTTTAGCCATGCTTTAATTTATGGGATACCTTCTCTATAAAATTGAGTCGGCAAAAGTCTGTATCTATTTGTTAATAAACAAACTTTTATTAAAAATGCTCCATCCTAAATACCCCTGTAAGCCTTGCCAAATACGCCAAGGGGGAGTTTATAACCGGAGGTTGCCTGGAGGTATAATTCTCCGTATTTCAATTCTTTTTTCCTTTTTGCCATCAAATTTTCAATTATCAGCGAGGAAAAACCAAGTGAATAAGTGTTCAATATAAGTATGTGCTTTTCTTCATCAAGCATATCTAAAACACTATGCACCATTTCATTAATATTCTCTTCCAATTTCCATTGTTCTTTATTCGGGCCATGTCCGTATGCAGGCGGGTCGAGAATAATGCCATTGTATTTGCTTCCGCGTTTTAGTTCGCGCCTTACAAACTTCATAGCGTCTTCTACCATCCAGCGTATATCCGACAGGCCCGATAATTCCATATTTTGCTTGGCCCAGCCAACTACCTGCCGTATAGAATCAAGGTGAATAACATCGGCACCCGCTGCCTTAGCCGCTAACGATGCGCCACCGGTATAGGCAAACAGGTTTAAAAACTTTGGTTTTTCTAATTTAAAACTACTTACGCTTTCATATATATAATCCCAATGCGATGCCTGTTCAGGAAAAACACCCACATGCTTAAATGCTGTAAGCGATAACTGAAAACGTATTTTGGGGCCATTGGGCAATGCATAAGCTATATCCCACTTATCGGGCATGGGTTTAAGTTTTTGCCAGTTACCTGCATAGCTCGAATTTGGCATAAAACGCACATGAGCCTTTGCTTCCCAATCTTTATTACTCATGGCTTTATCCCACACAGCCTGTGGCTCCGGGCGAATGGTTATATATTCGCCAAAGCGTTCCAGCTTTTCAAAATCGCCACAATCTATAAGCTCGTAATCGGTAAAATGGGTTGGATGGAGTAACTCCATAGACTTATCCTGTATGTTTTGACTTGTACTAATCGTTTGCAACTTCGTTCCTTTCTACGTACTCTATGATCTTTCCGGCTATATCAACACCGGTAGCCTTTTCAATTCCTTCAAGGCCCGGCGATGAATTTACTTCGTTTACAATAAGTCCGTTTGCAGTTGGCAGCATATCTACCCCGGCAATACCAAGTCCCAATATTTTAGCGGCACGTATAGCCATCTTTTTTTCGGCTGCGGTTAATTGCACTATTTCGGCGGTACCACCACGGTGTAAGTTCGACCTGAAATCGCCTTTGGCTCCTGTACGTTTCATTGCGCCTACCACCTGTCCATCTACTACAAATGCACGTACATCCTGTCCTCCGGCTTCCTTTATAAATTCCTGTACCAATATATCTACCTCTACATCTAAAAATGCTTCTACAACCGATTTGGCTGAGTTTTTTGTTTCCGCCAAAATAACGCCGATACCCTGTGTTCCTTCCAATAGTTTAATAACTACCGGTGCACCGCCAACCAACTTAATTACATTTTCTACATGCTTTGGTGTAGATACAAATGCCGATTTAGGAATTGGAATACCCGATTTAGCCATTATTTGCAAGCTTCTCAGTTTATCTCTTGAACGAACCAATGCTTGCGATTCAACCGCAGTAAAAATTTTCATCATTTCGAACTGACGTACTACGGCAGCGCCATAGAATGTAACCGATGCCCCAATACGAGGTATTACAGCATCCACATCTTTTATCTCTTCGTCTTTATAATATATGTGAGGGCGTCCTTTCTCAATCATCAAAACACACTTCAAGTGGTCAACAACAATTGTTTCGTGGCCGCGGGTTTTTCCGGCATCTACCAATTTCTTAGTAGAATATGCATTGGGGCTCCTGGACAGTATTACTATTTTCATGGGATTTATATACTAACTTTCACAAAAATAGCAAAAGAACTATACCTGCATATTACCATTGCAGTAAAGGCTATTTAATCCATAGCTGTACTTATTGCTATTTATTAAGCACCAGGTACATCCACTTTCTACCTTTTATTTTAAGCTAAATCAGTGAATTATGTAATAATCCACTGCAAACATGTAACTCATTAAGGACTACATATTTCGACCTTTGCTTATTCGAATAATTACTCTTATTTGTTCCTATGACCAAACTACAGGTTGCTCCTATTAACATATTGCTAGCAGATGATGATGATGATGATTGCTTGTTCTTTAGCAAAGCATTAAAGGAATTGCCTATTGCAACAAATCTTACCATCATTCATGATGGAGAACAACTCATTAAGTATCTCTGCAAAAACCCGGAGAATCTTCCAGATGTCCTCTTTCTCGACCTTAGCATGCCTCGCAAAACAGGCTTTGAATGCCTGGCTGAAATACATGACACTGAAAACCTAAAGCATATACCCGTTGTTGTGTTTACTATATCCTATCCGCATAACCCCGAATTTGAAGCAGAAATTGCAAAGACCCTTGCAAGTATGGGAGCCCAGAATTATATAAAAAAGAATTCCGATCTCACAAAACTTAAACAAGCTATTCATCATGCCCTTATATTATTAACAGAAAAATTACCTCCTGCAGAGCAGGTGGAAAAAAAACAATAAAACCTATAAGAAGAAGGAATATATTTTAAACACTAAAAACTCCCCCCATGAATTTAAAAACATTAAATATTATACTTGCTGACGATGATACGGACGATTGCAATTTTTTTAAGGAAGCATTAGGAGAGCTAGAATTACCTACACATCTCACAGTCGTTCGCGATGGTGAAGAACTGATGCAGCTACTGACAAATGAAACCAAGGAGCTTCCTGATGTTCTCTTTCTCGATATAAATATGCCACGTAAAAATGGCTACGAATGCTTATCGGAGATAAAACATAATAAAAAACTCAAAGTTATACCGGTCGTTATGTTCTCAACATCTAACTCCCTCGATAATATCAATACAGTCTTCAAGGCCGGGGCTCATGTATATATTCATAAACCGGGCGATTTCGCCCAGCTTAAGGAGGTTATTTATCATGCGCTGCCAATAGCAACAGAAGAGATGTCTGCAAAGAACAGGTTGAAGTATATTCTTAACGCATGAGTTTAAAACAACTGAACATATTACTTGCCGATGATGACACCGACGATTGCATTTTCTTTAAAGAAGCACTTGAAGAACTTACTATAGCCACAGGGCTTACTGCAGTGCACGACGGTGAACAACTGATGCAATTACTTACAAATGAAACAAATGAACTTCCGCATGTGCTTTTCCTCGACCTGAACATGCCACGTAAAAATGGCTTTGAATGCTTAACAGAAATAAAGCTAAGTGAAAAGCTACAACAACTACCGGTAATTATATTCTCTACATCATTCGAACAAGAGGTGGTGAACCTGCTTTTTAAAAACGGAGCACAGCATTTCATCCGCAAGCCTTCTGAATTCTCACAATTCAAAAAAATAATTCAACAATCGCTTATGCTTATTGCACAGGGCAGTATTATGCAAACTACACAGGAAAATTTTGTACTTACCCTGCAAAGCAACCTTCACCCCATCTAAACTATTTAATACGTTACCCCATGATAACAAAAGCCGGAACAGATGAAGAGGAATTGATCATTGTCAGGAAAGAACTGGCTTTTCAAAAAGAGGAAAAGGAAAAACTGTTAATGGAACTTGGTATTGCCACCAAAGAACTAGCCTTTCAGAAAGAAGAAAAAGGGAAAAGGGCAGCCGAGTTAGGTATTGCCAATATAGAATTAGCTTTTCAGGATGATGAAAAAGGAAAGAGAGCAGCCGAATTAGGTATTGCCAATAAGGAATTAGCTTTTCAGTCGGGCGAAAAAGGAAAAAGGGCGGCCGAATTAGGCATTGCTAATAAAGAATTAGTATTTCAGGATGAAGAAAAAGAAAAGCGTGCAGCCGAGTTGGGTATTGCTAATATAGAGCTGGCTTTTCAAGTGGAAGAGAAGGAAAAAAGGGCAGCTGAATTAATTATTGCCAATAAGGAATTGATATTTCAGAACGAAGAAAAAGAAAAAAGAGCAGCTGAGTTAATTATTGCCAATAAAGAACTGGCCTTTCAAAACGAAGAAAAAGAAAAAAGAGCCGCGGAGTTAGGTGTTGCAAATAAAGAACTGGTTTTTCAAAATGAGGAGAAAGAAAAACGAGCAGAAGAAAAAGAGAAAAGGGCCGCTGAGCTGATCATTGCCAATAAAGAGCTAGCCTTTCAGAACGAAGAAAAAGAGAAAAGGGCCGCAGAATTGATCATTGCAAACAAAGAGTTAGCTTTTCAGAATGAAGAGAAAGAAAAAAGAGCCGCAGAGTTGGTTATAGCCAATAAAGAACTGGCCTTTCAAAATGAAGAAAAAGAAAAACGTGCGGCAGAGTTAGTAATTGCGAATAAAGAGTTGCTGGCCTTCACTTACATATCAAGTCACGATTTACAGGAACCACTCCGCAAAATTCAAACATTCGTAACTATTATACTCGAAAATGAAAATCAAAATCTTTCAGAGAAGGGTAAATACAATTTTCAGCGGATGCAATTGGCAGCAGGGAGAATGCAACAACTTATCGACGATCTGCTTGCCTTTTCGCGCATTAACACAACCGATCACAAATTCGAAAAAACTGAACTTGGTTCAATTATAGAGGAAGTAAAAACTGAACTGAAAGACACTATTCAGGATAAACACGCAACTATTGAAGCTACTGAAACATGTGCGGCCAATATTATTGTTTTCCAGATTCGCCAGCTTATGTATAACCTTATAAGTAATGCGCTTAAGTTCTCGAAACCCGATATTGCATCACACATTGTGATAAAGTGCAATATTGTAAAAGGAAGTAAATTAAATAACGAAAACCTGTCACCCGAAAGAAACTACTGCCATATAAGTGTTAAGGACAATGGTATAGGCTTCGAACCACAATTCAGCGAACGCATTTTTGAAGTATTTCAAAAACTTCATGGCAAAGATGTATATGCCGGAACAGGCATAGGGCTTGCTATTGTAAAAAAGATCGTCGAAAACCACAATGGTATTATAACCGCAACAAGCGAACTGAATAAGGGCGCTACGTTCGATATTTATATTCCGGCTAACTAAAAACCAAGCCCTTCAGGGCACCTTATATTTTTATTACTTAGCCATGAAGATTACAACGGAAAAAACAATAACATTCCTTATTTCGATTGTAACTTTTGCTCTGTTATCTGTATTGGTAATTTTTTTTTACAACACTAAAAAAATAAAATCAACCGGCGACCTGGTACAGCATACACAGGAAGTAATAAGTAAGAGTGACGTTGTATTATTAGATGTTTTAAATACAGAAAGTGGTTTACGCGGATACATACTAACCGGAAACAAAACATTTTTAGAGCCTTACTATTCTGCCATAACCACAAGGAACAAGGACCTTGCAGCATTGACAGAGCTTACCAAAGATAATTCGGACCAACAAATTCGAATTGGTTTATTAAAAAAAGCATCGGATGAAAGATTGGTTTCAACAAAAAAAATAATTGAAGTAATTGGCCAGGATGGCTTAAACGAACCCGAAAAAATAGTGACCATTGAAAATGCGAAAGCCAGCATTGACAATATCAGGGAGATCCTTACAGATATTAATTCAGAAGAATTTAAGTTACTCCAGCAACGGAAAACAGAAAATGAAAATAACAGCAAAAATTCCGAATTACTGTTTCTATTGCTTGCCATTTTAGTTTTTGTAATACTCGGATTAATAGTTGCCATCATAAAAGAGCAGAAAGCAAAAAGCAAAATTGCCGAAGAGCTTGAAATATCGATATTAAAGGCAGAAAGTGCCACACAAAAAGCTGAAGAATCGAACAAATTAAAAGAAGCTTTTTTAGCGAATATGAGCCATGAGATACGCACTCCGATGAATGCGATTATCGGGTTTTCAAATATTCTGGTGAAAGGAAAATTGGAAGAAAAAGAAAAGGGATATGTTAAAACCATAAAATCGGCAGGTGAAAACCTATTGATCATTATCAATGATATCCTGGACATATCGAAGATAGAAGCGGGAATGATGACCTTTGAGGAATGTTCTTTCAGCATTAAAGAACTATTCAAATCATTAGAGGTTATGCTGATGGTAAAAGCTAAAGAAAAGAACCTTGAGTTATCATTTACATGTAGTGATGATGTTCCTGATAATCTCCTTGGCGATCCAACCCGTTTAACTCAGGTACTTATTAATATTGTTGGCAATGCAATTAAGTTTACTCAAGACGGAAGCGTAAAAGTGATTGCCAATTCCGTTAACGATGAAAACGGGAAGATGGCTGTAGAGTTTTCAATAAAAGATACCGGTATAGGAATACCACAGGAAAAGCTTGAGCATATTTTTGAACGGTTCCGCCAGGCAGAATCACAAACCACCCGGAAATATGGTGGCTCTGGCCTTGGATTAAGTATTGCAAAACAATTGGTCGAACTTCAGGGTGGCGCTTTGTCGGTTAAGAGTGAATTAAATACGGGCTCCGTGTTTTCTTTCAGCATCCCATACAAAAAATCACCTGAAGGCCCGGTTGTAAAAACCAAAAAAGATGAGAATTATAGCATAGAGGCTCTGGGTAAATTAAACATACTGCTGGTAGAAGACAACCCCTTAAATGTACAACTGATATTAAGCTTGTTTTCAGAACATAAACTGAAAGTACAGGTGGCAGGGAATGGAAGTACAGGTATTGAGAAACTCAAAGAAACCCATTTCGATATTATACTAATGGATATGGAAATGCCTGTTATGAATGGGTACGAAGCAACAACCATTATACGTAATGAGATGAAGAACAATACTTACATTATTGCAATGACGGCGCATGCAATGGCCGGTGAAAAGGAAAAGTGCCTGAGTTTAGGTATGAACGATTACATATCAAAACCCATAAATGCAGACATGCTTTTCAAAAAGATGTACGATTTAACCTTGAATTAGAAACTTAGAATTTAGCCCTCATTCTGCGGCTTTTGTAAAACCCACTTGAAACATGAGAGCCTTTAGGATAGCTAACCGAATACTTTAACGATAAGGTTTTTTCTGAAGACTTATCAATGTTCAGCTTCCATACAATTTTACCTGTAAGCGGGTCCTGTTCTCCTCCATCTGTCATCTCAATATCTTCCACCTTTACATTTGAGCGCTGAGAAACAGGCACTTGGTCAATAATTTCAACATTTACACTCTCGGTGCTGTTGTTCTTTATTTTTATCTCGTATGTAAAAGCTGCATTTACCCCACCGGCAAGTACCTTTTTGCTCGATAGTTCGCTAACTTGTTTATGTTTCACAAAAATGTTGTTCACCACGCCCAGCGGAAGCTCCATATAATCTTCAAAATCGCTTGGCCTTAAATAGGATTTACCCAGAAAATTTCCATTGTTATAAATGCTTGCTTCTCCATCTATCAGGTTTAGTTTTTCCCAATCTTTTATTCGAGCAATAGAATATACCTGTTCATCTTTTTTAGGCGCGCAGCGGTATAAAAAATCAGGGTTAAGGTCGTAAGCAGTAACATCAACAAGCATAGGAGTCAACCCTGCCGGAAACGAGTAACGTTTTGCTATATCGAAGGTGATCTCCCTATCCGGGGTATATATCTCCTCTTCATCTGTGTTACCCTGATACTTTAACGCTTGTTTTTGCTGAGCCTGTTCCTCATTATCTTCATTGTTTTCATTGTTATAATTATTCTGATACTTATAGCCATCTGCCGGGGTAACAATGTATGGTTCAAGATCTGGTGCTGCATAATACTGTGATGGATCAGCTGTTGAAAGAGTTATATTCTGATTGTTCCAGTCAATACCGGTGTTATTCAGAATTTTTGCCCGGTAGTTTATTTTCAGTGTTTTATTATCGTTCGCAAATACTTCGTACACCGGTATCCAGCCCGAACCTCCTGTTATGTATGACAGATTCATGTCGGTAGTGTATTCTTCGCCGGCATTACTTATTTCAGCAATAACAATGCATATGTCCATATTGTCTTCCTCCCCATTCTCTACATCAAATGCTGCTTTCAGCGCCTTTACTTTATTTTTCTTCAATTGTGTGAGCATATATTGCTTGTCATATATCTCCATGCTTACCGAGGCATAGCGTTCGCGGTAATATTCTGTTGTAAGCTTTAATTCTGCTAACGAAATAAGCTTACTGTTGGGAATGATATTATCATTTTTCAAAAGCATATCCTTTTCTAGCTCAAGCCCGTCTAATTCAAATGTTGCCTTTTGAATATTCCTTTCTATTGAGATGAGTGAATCTTTCGAACTTCTGATAAAATAAAGCAGGTCGGGCCTAAGGTTCATAATATTACTTGTGTCGCTTAGTTTAACCAATTGAAGCGATATAAGTTCACCCTTCCCGATATTTTTTAGGCTGATATTCCTTTTATCAATATTCATTGCGAGCCCCACAAAAGCAAGCTTGTTAACCCCGGTTTTTAATTTCACCTTCTGGGTATGGCCTATTATAGCTGCATTCAGGTAAACCTTAACTGAGGAAATAGGCGCCTTAATTTCCTGAAGTTTTTCTTGTGCAACAGCACAAATGCTATACAGGAATACCAGTACGATAGATAATTTAGCTTTTGTAATGTTTTTCATGATTGTTAGATAAAAGATTATGTTCTATTGATTGTTCGAAAACTGGTTTTTCAATTTCTATAATTTAACTACTGCAGATACTGAATTGGTCGGTTTATGAGAAATAAACCACAAGGGTATAGCCCCAATATGAAGGAAAGGTGAAGAAAGCATAAATCACCTTATTTTCCTAATCCTATTTATGGTAATAGGTTTCTTTCCAAAAACACAAAACCATTTTTGCGGTATAATTCTTTAAGCTGAGGATGCTCCTTTTCAACGTCAGTGGCTCGGTTTATTTTACACACAAAATAAGCTGGTTTGTCAATATTTCCGTTCAGTAGCCAATCATTTTCGGTGCATCTTTTATCTTTCCAGGGCTGCTCATCTGAATAAAAGAACTGAGCATAACTCTTAAAATCGAGTGTAGTTACATACACATCTTTCCCCTGCAAGCCCTGATAGAATTCAACGGCGCTTTCCTGTGTTATTTGCTCGATTTTTGGAGCAATGATAAACAGGGCCATATTGGTAGTAATGAGTGTACCTACAAAAAAGGCTAAAGCTCCATTAGCCTTTTTACCACGAGAGATAAATATGAATCCGCTTAGCAAAGAAGTGAGAAGTATAAAACCAACAACACTATCGGTATAGCTCCAGTTTACAACTGCGTCCATATTTGCAACTACAAACGGATCATTTATAAGCGGTATAAGCGCTTGTTTATTCATACCTGCAACAGGCAAAAGAGAAAGTGCAATGCCCAATAATCCGCCTATTATGCCAATCATCCAGCCCATCCATTTCTTCCATATTGCGGCATTATTCCATAACTCGTAAAGTGCGTATGCAGCAAAGAAAGTAAGCGGATAATAACACAGGGAAGAATAGTGCAGGATTTTTGTTTTAACCACTGAGAACAATATCAGCACCACCCAAAACAAAATGCTCATCCAACGCGATGCTTCACGCATTTTCTCATCTTGTGGTTTTAGCATCATGCCTCTGATAGCAAATATAGATGCCGGGAAACAACCAATTAGCAACACTATAAAATGGTAGTAAAACGGGCCACCATGGCCTGAATCTTGTGTGTTGAAAAGCCTTACCTGATATTGTATAAATTGCATTATAATATCCCAATGACCAGTAGCTGCTTCAATTGCAAACCATGCACCGCCTGCAGCCAGCACAACTACCAAATAAGTTATTGCTTGTGGAAAATTGATAAGGTTCCATCTTTTTTCATAAATCCAGTAAATAACAGTAGTAATAGAGAAGACCAGGAAAGCCACAGGGCCCTTTGTGAGCATAGCAAGCCCTATGCAAAAAGCTGAGAGAATAAGATGCCAGTTACTACCCTGCATAGTTCCCTTTTTATACATTTGAAAACGCATAAAAAAGTAAACCCCTGAAAAAATAAAGAGGTTGAACCAGGGATCGATAATGCCAGATTTAAAATAAAAATGCGGCAGCAAAGAGCCAAGGTATACTAATACCCACATCAAGCCAAAGCGTTTGTCTTTTAATAGCTTGCCGACATTGAATAACATTAGCATTGTAGCAATACCACATATTGCATTTGGCAGGCGGGCGGCATAATCGCTTACACCAAATAGTTTCATGCTCAGGGCCTGCATCCAAATAAACAAGGGTGGCTTTTCCCAAAAAGGCAGATAGTTTATAGTTACAAGAAAGTATTGCTTGGCAGCGACCATTTCGCGGGCACATTCAGCAAAGTTTATCTCATCCCAATCGAAAAGATGCACTCTGCCCAAAAATGGAAAGAATAGTATTGCTCCTGCTAAAACCAGGAGAACAGGAATAAGAAAACTCTTTTTCGAACTATCAGTCATCAGGTTATTCTAATCAACATGTGTTACACCGCCCGATACTACAAACTTCATTGCCTCTGCTGCAGTGGCATCAAGGGATTCAATATTTTCTTTTTTTACTATGAGTAATTTACCAGAAAAGCCATAAGAAAAAGGCGTATACACAGCAGTATATTCATTGCCTATGGCCATGTTACTCAAATCGTCCTGCGTTACAAACCCAATTTGTTTTATGCCATTTATTTTATCTATGGTTACAAGTACCGGTTTATTAAACTTCTTTTTGCTGCCTACAAATGCCGACATAATATCTTTTACCGAAGAATAGACAATACGGATCAACGGGACCTTTTCAATATCTTTTTCAAAACGATCGTACATAGGAGTAAAGAGGAAAGAAGCAGATACCCTTCCGACTATATATATAACAAAAACAATTGCAGCAAATATTATAAATGGGTCCAGAAAAGGATGTACGATATGGCCAATGAACCCAAATGTTGAACGTACAAATTCAACAATTTTGTAAATAACAAAAGCGGTTATAGCAACAGGAGCTATTACCAAGAGGCCTTGTATGATGTGGCCAATAAAATTCTTTACTGCGTGCGATTGCGAAAATCCTTTTAGAGCCATATTTTACCGGGGTTTAAAATTCCATTGGGGTCGAATACCGATTTAATCTGTTTCTGTAGTTCTCGGGCTTTTTCACTAAAAGCAATATCCATGTAATCCTTTTGCACCCACCCTATTCCATGTTCACCAGATATTGTGCCGCCCAGTTCAACACAAAGCTGGAATATTTCGCGGATACCATTAGGCAAATCGTTTTTCCATTGCTCATCGGTCATGTTGCCTTTTATAATATTCACGTGCAAGTTACCATCGCCTGCATGTCCATAGCAAACAGAATTGAATCCATACTTCTTTCCAATATTTTTTACTCCCGATAATAGTGTTGGCAATTCTGCACGGGGTACAACCGTATCTTCTTCCTTATAAACCGAATGGGACTTTACTGCCTCGGCAACACTTCGGCGCATTTTCCAAAGGGCGTTCTTTTGCTCGGCTGTATCAGCAAACAATACTTCATCACATTCAAACTGCTGAACTACTTCAGATATTTTTTCGCACTCTTTCATTAACACATCAGTATCGTTACCATCCACCTCAATGATCAAGTGCGCCTGTATATCATCTTTTACATTAACTGAAAGCCCATCTACATATTTCAAAGCCCAATCTATAGCGTCGCGTTCTAAAAACTCCAAAGCCGACGGTGTAATGCCTGCCCTGAAGATAGCAGACACCGCTTCGCAGGCTTTTATAGCAGAAAAGAATGGAACCAACATAAGGAGAGTGTGCTTAGGCATAGGTGTTAACCTGAACACTATTTTGGTAATAATACCCAATGTGCCTTCACTACCGGTCATCAGTTGCGTAATATTATATCCGGTAGAGTTCTTCAGCACATTAGCGCCTGTCCATATTGTTTCTCCTGTAGGCAATACCACTTCCAGATTCAATACATAATCCTTTGTAACACCATATTTTACAGCCTTTGGCCCACCGGCCCGTTCAGCCACATTGCCACCCAAAAAGCAACTGCCTTTGCTGGCAGGGTCTGGTGGATAAAACAATCCTTTTTCTGCCACTGTTTCCTGAAACACCTGATTGATAACCCCAGGCTCGACAGTTGCCTGCAAATTGCGTTCATCAATTTGGAGTATCTGGTTGAACCGTTCCATTGAGAGCACTACGCCGCCATATACAGGCAATGCCCCTCCACTAAGACCTGTACCAGCTCCACGTGGAGTAAGTGGTATATGTTCCTTGTTACATATTTTAAGTATCTCAGCAATCTCCTCTGCCTTTCGGGGTTTAACAACTACTGAGGGCAAAAAACTCAGGTCTTCGGTCTCATCATGCCCATAATGCTTCAGGCTTTCATTATCGGTAAATACATATTCCTTACCAACAATTTTGCGGAGAGATTCTTTAATTTCTGATGTAACGCTGTTGAACTTCATTCAAGCAAAATTAGGAATGAAAAGACAGGTTTGGAAGAGGGGCTTGCTAACGTTACTAACAACCTATGCTTAATTGAATACATAAAAAAAGCCCTGCAGAAATGCAGGGCTTTTCAATAGTTAACAAGCTATTACTTGCCAACCTTAATATACTCCTCCTTACTTCCATAAAAGAAGCTCAGGTTCTTATATTGCTGTACAAACTTCTTCAGATCAGCAGAAGCAGTGAATTTTTCGGTAATGTAATCAGTTACAGGGAAAAGTGTAAATCCATCTGTTTCGGTATCAAGTTCTACTTTATAGAAGTAGTACGATTTGGTATCCTGGTCGGTAGCATAAAGGTTCAGGAACTTAGTACCATCAACGATTGACAAAAAGCCTTCGTAGGTTTTGTCATCCTGCGGGGTTGATCCTTCGGTCTTTTTATGCTTTTCAAGGATTGAATAGGTGTTGTCGTCCTTTTGCTTTACAACATAAGTAACGTCATCAGAACTACGTTGCTGGAACTTGCCCAACAATTTCGCGTCAATTTTTACAGCTTTCGCGTCGTCAATAGTCACATCGGAGTTATAAGGACATCCGGTAAATAATATGCTGCAACAGCATAAAAGAGCTAATAAATAGATTTTTTTCATGATTTTTATTTGGAGTTAAACAATTTTCGGCAAATATATTCTTTTAGTTAGAAGTAGGTGTTAATCAAATGAAAACATATCTGGCTACATCCATTTAGATTTAAGAATTATATAAAATAAAAAAGTCCCGCATTTCTGCAGGACTCTCTTAATACTTTAAACTAAATACTATTCTGCAAGCACAACAACCTTATCGTTAAGCACCTCCATAATACCGCCTTTAATATCAAAGAAATGTTCTTTTTTTGCGATATCGCGTACCTTAACTTTTCCGGCCTTAAGCGCACTGATCATAGGAGCATGATTTCTCAATACGCCTGTCCTGCCTGCTTCACCGGGTACGTCAACATATTCAGCGTCTCCACTGAAAAGTTTTTTATCGGGTGTTAAAATTTCTAAATGCATCAGTTCTTAAAGTTTATAAAGTTCTTAAAGTTTGTAAAGTTTTAGAGCTCGTAAAGCTTTTAAAGTCTTTGACTTTTTGCTTTATGAACTTTTTACTTTATAAACTTACTTCGCTTCGGCCAAAATCTTCTTACCTTTTTCAATAGCCTGTTCAATGTTACCCACCAGGTTAAACGCTGCTTCAGGGTATTGATCTACTTCGCCATCCATGATCATATTGAAACCCTTAATGGTATCTTCAATACTTACGAATTCGCCTTTTAAGCCGGTAAACTGTTCAGCTACAAAGAAAGGCTGTGATAAGAAACGCTGTACACGACGAGCACGGCTAACCACTAACTTATCTTCTTCAGATAATTCATCCATACCCAAAATAGCGATGATATCCTGTAATTCTTTGTAACGCTGTAAGGTCATTTTTACACGTTGTGCAGTATTGTAGTGAGCATCGCCCAATACAGTAGGAGACAATATACGTGAAGTAGAGTCGAGAGGATCTACCGCAGGGTAAATACCCAACTCGGCAATCTTACGGTTCAATACTGTTGTAGCATCTAAGTGAGCAAATGTAGTTGCAGGCGCAGGATCTGTCAAGTCATCCGCCGGTACATACACGGCTTGTACCGATGTAATTGAACCGCGTTTGGTTGAAGTGATACGCTCTTGCATCAATCCCATTTCGCTGGCAAGTGTTGGTTGGTAACCAACGGCTGAAGGCATACGACCCAACAGCGCAGATACCTCGGCACCGGCTTGTGTAAAACGGAAAATATTATCTACGAAGAAAAGAATATCACGTCCTTGTGCACTGCTATCATCACCTCCATCACGGAAGTATTCGGCCATGGTTAAACCAGATAATGCCACACGTGCACGGGCTCCCGGAGGCTCATTCATCTGTCCGAATACAAGGGTAGCTTTCGATTCTGCCAAGGCTTTGGTATCTACCTTAGATAGATCCCATCCGCCTTTTTCCATCGAGTGCTTAAACTCATCACCATATTTTATAACATCTGATTCTATAAACTCACGTAATAAGTCATTTCCTTCACGGGTACGTTCTCCAACACCGGCAAATACTGATAAACCAGAATATGCTTTTGCAATGTTGTTTACCAATTCCATGATGAGTACTGTTTTACCAACACCTGCACCACCAAACAGACCAATTTTTCCGCCCTTAGCATAAGGCTCTAAAAGGTCAATAACTTTTATACCGGTAAATAATACTTCGGTTGAAGTAGAAAGATCTTTAAACTTAGGTGGATCGCGGTGGATAGAGTATCCGCCTTCGTTGCTCATGGTATTAATACCATCAATAGCATCACCTACTACGTTAAACAACCTGCCCTTTATCTTATCGCCTGTTGGCATGGTAATAGGCCCGTTCAGCTTGGTCACTTCCAAACCTCTTCTCAAACCATCGGTCGAGTCCATTGCTATGGTACGCACTGTATCTTCCCCAACGTGCTGTTCGCACTCCAGGATAATCTTCTGGCCATCGGGCCTGAACACTTCAAGTGCATCAAGAATATTAGGAAGGGTAGTGCCTTCAAACCTTACGTCGATAACAGGTCCTATTATCTGAACGATTTTGCCTTTATTGGTAGCAGTTGTCATAGTAAAATGTTATTTTTAAAAAGTGGTGCGAAGATATAATATTTTTTATGCTTACAATAGCTTTATCAAATTTTTAATTTTGCACAGCCGGTTAGTAAATTTTATAGGCTAAAAATATACGATGAAGATATATAATTCAATAGACGAGTTTGCGGCTGCAGGGGTTAAAAAAACTATAGTTACAACCGGCACTTTTGATGGGGTACACCTGGGCCATCAAAGCATATTGAAAAGGCTTCATGGCCTATCGCTGGCACAGCAAGCCGAGAGTGTATTGCTTACCTTTAATCCACATCCCCGAACAGTGCTCTTCCCAGATGGAGAACCGATGCGCTTCCTATCCTCTTTTCACGAAAAAGAGGCACTATTAAAGGAGGCAGGCATACAGCATCTCATCATACATCCCTTTACCAGAGAGCTAGCTAAGGTATCGGCTTATAATTATGTGCGAGATATTTTGGTTGGCAAACTGCATGTACAAACCCTGGTTATTGGCCACGACCACCGTTTTGGCCGTAACAGAGAAGGATCTATTAAAGAATTAAAGGAATGGGCGCCGGTATTGGGCTTTGGGGTGGAAGAAATCACTCCTTTTCAGTCAAGTGGTATAACCATAAGTTCAAGTAAAATACGCAGGGCCATTGCCGAAGGAGATATGGAAACAGCCAATGCTTTTCTGGGTTATACCTACTCTATACATGCTAAAGTGGTACATGGGCTTAACCTGGGCGGAAAAGAACTGGGCTACCCTACAGCCAATTTAGAGGTTACCGATACGAACAAAATTATACCCGGCGATGGCATATATGCCGTTTACGTGGCTCATGAAGGAAAAAGATATAAAGGCATGATGAGTATAGGCCTTAACCCTACGGTAGAAGGTAAAGGCAGAAGCATGGAAGTGCATATTTTCGACTTTGATACCAACATATATGATAAGGAACTGAGTGTGTTCTTTTATAAGAAGATTCGTAACGAAGAAAAATTCGAGAGTATGGCCGCACTTAGGAAACAACTGGATAACGACAAGGAAGTAAGCTTGAAACTACTTGTATAACAACGATTTAGCCTTATTTAACACTATAGCCCCACTATTTTCATAAATTCGCAGCCTCAAAAAGAATTTGGATGAACTTTTTAGATTTTGAAAAACCGGTAGAGGAACTTATAGAGCAGCTTGAGACGTTAAAGCAGGTAAAGGAAAAAAGTAAGATAGATACCTCAGCTACCTCTAAAGAACTCGAAGAAAAGATAAAGGTTACCCGTAAACAGATAGCAGAGAAGCTTACCCCATGGCAACGTGTGCAGTTATCTCGCCACCCCGACAGGCCCTATACCCTCGACTATATACAATATATTACCAACAGCAATTTTTTCGAACTGCACGGCGACCGTGGAGTAAACGATGATAAAGCTATGGTAGGCGGCATAGGCAGGATAGACGACCAAAGCATTATGTTCGTGGGCCAGCAAAAAGGTAATACTACCAAACAGCGCCAGTACAGAAACTTTGGTATGCCCAACCCGGAAGGGTACCGCAAAGCATTACGCCTGTTTAAGCTTGCCGAAAAATTTAACATGCCCATTGTTTGCCTTATTGATACCCCCGGTGCTTACCCCGGCCTTGAAGCGGAAGAACGCGGGCAGGCAGAAGCTATTGCCCGTAACATATTTGAAATGATGCGCCTGCGCGTGCCCGTTATATGTATTATTATTGGCGAAGGAGCATCTGGTGGTGCCTTAGGCATTGGCATTGGCGATAAAGTATTGATGCTGGAAAACACTTGGTACTCGGTAATATCTCCTGAATCGTGTTCATCTATATTATGGCGCAGCTGGGATTTTAAAGAAAAAGCAGCTGAAGCATTGAAGCTTACCGCTGAAGATATGCTTGCCAACAAACTTATTGACGGTATTATTAAAGAACCCCTTGGCGGAGCCCATGTAGACCCTAAAGAAGCCTTCCAATATGTGAAGGAAGAGATCATAAAACAGGTTGAAAAACTCAGTAAACTTGAGCCTGATAAACTAGTGCAGAAAAGAATCAACAAGTTCTGCGCTATGGGGGTATTTGAAGGAAAAGAGTAAAGTACATTGCCACAGATTCACAGATTACCTTCTAAAAATTAACAGCTATACATTAAGAAGTTTCTTTTCTTTGCGCTCTTTGCGTGCCTTTTCTTTGCGAACTTTGCGTTAAACTGTATTGAATGAAAGGGGTCGTATTGTTTATTTTATTATTGACTTTTAACCTTGGGCATGCCCAAATGCTTGATTCATTATCGCTCGATACCATGAAGGGCTATACATCATTAGATGAAGCCAAACTTAACCCCGATAAAGTACTTAAGCTGGTTCTTATAAAGAAAAAACTTACCGAAGTACCCGAAGATATAAGGCAGTTTAAAAACTTGCAGTGCCTCGACCTGAGTAAAAACAAGCTTAAAAAATTACCGTCGTGGATTGGGGAACTTACTAATCTGCAAATGCTTATTCTTTCGCATAATAGTATTGATACCCTACCCCATGAAATTGGCCTACTCAGCAATCTGCAATGGTTTATAATGAGCCGCGACCCCTTAGATGCTATACCTGATGCCTTTGGCGACCTTACCAAATTACGGTACCTCGATATGTGGGGCGATAATATTGGCTACTATCCTGCTTCATTAAGCAAGCTGGTAAACCTCCGGTTTTTCGATTTGCGTGATATTTTAATTAACGAAGAAACACAGCACACCATAAAATCTTACCTGCCCAATTGCCAGATAGAGATGTCGCCGGCCTGCCCTTGTAAGAATTAGTATCTTTTCATATCTTTGATAGAAGATACGTTACCATGTTCAAAATCACTCTTTACAGAACACTTGTCATATCTAGCATACTCCTTCTTATAAAAGAAGGTAAAACACAAGGTGTATTAGCTCCTGCAAAACGTGATGAGTCATATATAAAAGAAAACGCGCCCAATCGTATAACAAATATTAAGGTTGACCTTGAACACGCTTACTATGTTATCGATGATATATTCCTTACAAAGGAGAAGTTCCTCCCTTATAGGCCGTCAACTAGTGGAATAGACACCGATATTGTTAATGCGGGCAATGAGTTTTATATACCAAGGAGTTTTGAAGACTACGCTGAGCTCATAAAAGGAAATTCGTTAAACCAACTAACGAATAAGCAAAAGGAGTTTATAGCGCGTATTACGTACTATAGGAAATACTATCAAAAGCCGATAATACCATTTAAGGAATGTGTGTATTTCAATCCTTCACTTACTGCTCTCGATTATATTATGCAAAAAATAACCGGGCGATATTCTTCGTCGCTTCCCGAAGCTTTCCGGTTTTACGCTACCCCTATTTGCGATACTATTTATGATGGAAATGTGTACACTATAAAACTACACTTAAATAAGCCATTGTACGAAATGATGCAACCTTTTTATTTCAGTAAAACAACCATTACCAATAAAGAATATCGTGAATTTGTAGATTGGGTAAGAGATTCGCTTGCACATCGAATATTAGCAGAGAATGACCCCACTATGACCATTTATAATACAACTGGACCAGAGATTGATCCTCCACCAATTAACTGGAAAACGAAGGTAAACTATTCTGATCATTATGTTTTAGAAAAGTTAACTGATGGAGGTTTATATAAACCAGCAGATGAAAGGTTTTACCAGAGACCTGAAATTGATACGCGAAAATTAAATTACCTCTATTGTACAGTAGATAAAAATATTGAAAAAGCAAAATTCACCAGACACATAGTAAACTGTTACCCAGATACGCTTGCATGGATAAATAATTTCCAATATTCATCTATGGAACCAATGACAAATATGTATTTCTGGCATCCTGCATTCGATGATTATCCTGTAGTAGGAATCTCAAAAGAACAGGCCCAGGCCTTTTTAGCCTGGAAAACGGAACAAGAAAGAGAGAAGTTATTTAAAGAAGGAAAAAATGAATGGATAGTTACTTATGAACTACCGACAGAATATGAATGGGAGATAGCAGAAACAGCAGGCAAAAAAGATGGGCAGGCTGAAATTTACCCGACCTATGAAAAAATGATGTGCGATTATTCATATAGAACCGACCTGTCATTTAAATGGAATAATGCAATTACTCCATTTCTAAGCGATCACAAGAAAAACCTAACACCAACAAAAGAAATAGATACTGCTGTATGGACAAGGCTTTTTATTTCAGCAAGTACTTATTCTTTAGGCAGGAGTATGAGAAGACTATCAGGATATTCAAACATAGCTAATGATGTTTTACTAAGGTCCGATTTACAGAAATATGGCAAAAGCCTGCAAAAGTATCCATCAATGGATGCCAATTACGATTGTAATGGCATTTCATTTATGGGCGGCAATGTATCGGAATGGATGCAGGAAACTTATAAGGACAATTGGAAGACCATTTATGATTACAGGCATAAATTATTGGAACAATTAGGCGGTAAAGATTCTAAACTAATACTTGCCAATGAAGATTACTTTAATGCAATGAACGATACCGCCTCATCTTCAGGCTCGGCTTCGCTAGTAAGAGGAGCTAATTGGTATGATGACCGACAAGGTAGCAAAGCAGGAAAGAACACAGAAGGAATGAATGCAAAAGCATTTATCAACCCCGATTCTTGTTACTCGACTATTGGGTTCCGCTATGTAATTAAAGTTTACAGGCGCGATGAGAAAAAATTGGTCGATTCTTTGCAATCAAACTTGATGCAGATCAAATAATTTTATTTCTCCTTATAAGCCATTGCCAACAATGCCGGGTAAATAATAAGCAGTAATGGCAGTGCTGCAATTAAGCCACCAATTACTGCAATGGCAAGTGGTTTATGCAAAGTGGCACCTGCACCAATACCCAACGCCAATGGCATAAGTGCAATAATTGCACTAAGGGCAGTCATTATTTTTGGCCTTAAGCGCGTAGATATAGCAAATACAAGTGCCTCGTTAGTGCCGGTTGTTAAATGGTTTTCGGCAAACTGCTGAAAGGTGAATATGGCATTCTCTCCTATTATACCCACAATCATAATAAGCCCGGTATAGCTGCCTACATTGAGTGGTGTGCCTGTTAAGTATAGTGCTATACAACTTCCGGTTACGCCTAACACTGCAATAAGTAATACAATAAATGCAGGCCTGAAATCTTTGAACAGAAAAAGTACAATACTAAACACCAGCAGGCACGAGGTAATAAGTATCATCATCAGTTCATGAAAAGATTGTTGCTGTTCTTCATATGCTCCTCCATATTCAATATGATAGCCTTGTGGCAGAACAATTTTTTGTTGTATTACTTTCTTAACATCTTTCATGGTACTGCCTAAGTCCCGATTACTAAGTCGTGTAGTGATCATTACTACAGGCTGTAGGTTCTCACGGTTAATTTCGGCAACACCTTCTGTAGGTGTTATGGTGGCAAGGTGGGTAATAGGTTGCAATCTGCCATCAGGGAAGAACACACTACTGTTTTTCAATTCATCAATACTCTGGTGATAATCTGAATTGCCTTGCAGAATCCGAATATTAGTGAGCTGTTGTTTTTCAAATACAGTACCAACCACAGAACCATTTAACCGGGTTTGCAACTGAAACTGAAAATCGTCGGGAGTAATGCCAAACTTTTTTAATTGGGTAAGGTCGGGCCTTATACTAATATCGGGGCCAGCAATAGTTACTCCATTAAACACGTCGGTAACGCCATTTACATCCTTTATAGCATCTGCAACTTTATATGCAATAGTGTGCAATACATCAGGGTCGTTGCCATATACTTTTACCTGTATGGGTTCAGTCTCGCCCATCAAATCGCCTAAAATATCTTCTATACGTTGGCCGAATTCTAAATGTACCGGCTGACCCGTTTCCACAACTGCATCGCGTATATTATCTATAACCTCATCGGTGGTTTTTTTTATGCCGCTTTTTAATTGAATAAGAAAATCGCCACGGTTCTGTTCAGTAATAAAAAAGCCCATTTCGGTACCCGTGCGCCTCACATACGTTCTTACTTCAGGAATTGACATCACAGCTTTTTCTACTTTATGCAAAATACTATCGGTTTCTTCAAGCGATGTTCCGGGCGGGGTAAAGTAATCCATTACTATAGTGCCTTCATCCATATCGGGCAAAAAGCCTGTTTCGAGTTTCGGATAAATACAAATAAAAGCCACGACCATAACGGCAATTACAATAAGGCTGGTCCAGGGATTTTCGACAAAAAATATTACCCACTTCTGCTTTTTTACATGGTGAGATGTTTTAGTGGCAACAATACCTTTTGAAAAATAGGAATAGATAACAGGTAAGATGAGCCATGTGGCAAAGAACGAACATACCAATGCAATAAGCATAGTTGCCGTAAGAACTTTAAAATATGCCCCCGATACACCACTTAATAAAAACATAAATGGTATAAAAATGACAATAGTACTTAACGATGAACCTATCATTGAGGGCAATAATTTATGTATCGCTTTTTGTGCCGCTTCAAATGCTTTTATCTCAGGGGACTCTTCTCTTATGCGGTGTATTTGCTCCACCACAACAATAGCATCATCTATTATTAAACCAATGGCTGCCGCAATAGCACCCAATGTCATAATATTGAATGTGTCCCCACAAGCATAAAGCACCATTACCGTTAATGATAATGTAACAGGTATTGTAAGCAACACTGCAAACGATGCTCTAAGCGAGCGTAGGAAAATAACCACCATTATTATAGCCAATGCAAGCCCAATAAGTAATGCATCTTTCACGCTTCGCATTGCATCATTTACAAACGATGCTTGGTCGTAATAATTTGAAATATGCACATCCGAAGGGAGTAATTTTTTTAACTCCTTTACTTTCTCTTCCATGCGTGCAGAAAGGCCAACAAGGTTGGTATTAGGTTGTTGCAATACATCTACCAGCAATGCAGGCTTACCATCAGCGCTTATGCGTGTAAAAGCAATCTCTTCATGAACCTGCACGCGCCCTATATCTTTCAACCTTACATAGCCGGAAGAATCAGAATTAATGATAATGTCTTCCAGTTGCGACATATTATAAATACTGGCATCGGTCAATGACAGGTACATCCGTCTGTAATCGGATGAATAACCGTTGGCTTCAATAAAATCACTTTTTTGCATAGCATCTTTCACCATAGCAGGTGTTATACCAAGGCTGCTCATTTTGCTAGTATTTAGTTCTACCCAATATTCTTTGTTCTTACCTCCGGTAATTTCAACCTTCGATACCCCATCCACCTGTGAGAAGAAAGGCTTTACAGTGTATTGCGCCACCCAGTTAAGATCTATTGGTGTTTTATCGGCGCTGGTTAGTTCATAACCCATTACAGCAGTAACCGAATACATACTCATCTTTTCAACCTTCACCTGCACATCGGCAGGTAATTCATTACGTATCTGATTAATGCGCGACTCTATCTGCTGTTCGCTTATATCAATATTGGCATCCCAGTTCAGGTAAACGTTTATTTCGCATTCGCCACGGCTGGTAGTGCTATATACACGTTGTAAAAATGGTACTTGCTTAATGGCTTCCTCTAAAGGCTTTGTAACCGTTATCATCATCTTGTCCACAGGTTGTTCGCCGTTTTCGGCGATTATTTTCACCTTAGGAAAAACAACATTGGGCAATAAAGCAGTCTCTGTCCTTTTAAAAGCAAAATAGCCGCCAATAAGCGAAAAGACAACTATTGCTATCAGCGGGTTTTTAAACTTTATATAGAACTTATCCTTCATTATTTATCCTTGCCCGTTTTTACTGCCACCGTATCTGCCAGGCCATAGTTACCTGAAATAAGTATTTTATCACTTTCTTTAAAATCAGGTTTCTTCACTTGTACACTGTCTTTTGTTTCAATGCCCTTTTCAATAGCAACCTTTACAGCAGTAGAATCGTTCGCCAGTTTCATTACCCAGAATTGAGTCTGCGTTTCATTGCTTAATACTGCGCTCTTAGGCAGAATGGTAGTCTTTGTTTGTGCTGATGTTGGAATGGTTACCGTTCCAATCAATCCTTCGGGCAGGTTGAGTGAAGAAGATGAACGAAGTATATAGCGTTCCATTTGCACTGCTTTATCCATTCCCGGAACCTGCGATGTAATTTCTGCCTGTATTGATTCTCCATCGGGCAAGGTAATTTTATATGTTCCACCTTGTTTTATATACTTGCGCATTTCATAAGGCACATCCAGCATAAATACAAGGCTTGCATTATTTGCAATGGTAGCCAGTTCATCGCCGTCCTGCATATAATCGCCCACCTGGCGGCTGATCGTTTTTACAATTCCGCCTTCTGTAGCCTTAACCAATATTGCCCCCATTGAAGGGAACAAACTATCCTTTACGGAACCCATTGCTGCAGCTTCTTTTGTTTGCATAGTAAACAATATATCGCCAGCCTTCACTGCTTGTCCAGGTACAATATTTATCTTCCGTATATACCCTGCAATTGGTGCCCTTACTGCATCGTTAAGTTGATAAACAGTTGTGGCATTCAAGTTTTCATTTTGTGATATAGTCCCGATTCTTGGTGATGTAATTGTAACATCGATCTTTCCTGTTTCAGTTGATTCGCCATCATCACCTTTGTCGCCCGCATCATGCTTACAGGCTGTAAACATAAGCACAATGGCAAATGCAGCCAATATGTATTTAAGTACTAAACCCTTCATAGGTTTAATGATTCCAAAAGTTAAATTCATTTTGTAAAAGTTGTTGGTTTATGATGGCTTGTGCCATATCATTTTTCACTTCTAATTCTTTTTTTAAGCCTATCAAAAAGTCGGTGATGGAAATATTACCTGCTGCCAATTGCGCCTCATCTACTTTCATCCATTCCTGCACTTGCTGCTCCTCAGATGTAAGTTGTACAATAAGTTTTCCGGCATCCTGAATTTGTTTTACCAAAAAGATAGTATGCGTAGAATAGGTTTTAGAATACGACAGTTCGTAGTTGGACCTTATACTCTCTGAAATAGTGAGCGATTTATGTTTCAACTCTTTTTTATGCCCATCGAACAAAGGGAAAGCAAGGTTTAAACCCAGGCTATTACCAAAGCTCTTGTAAATTAAATCAGGTTGAGATGCCTCTATGCCTGCATCGGCGTACCACGACAAATGCGGATAATACTGAGCATCTAATAAAGCCTGCTGGCTTGCAAGTTGCAGACTATCAAACTGGAATTTGACATACCATGATAATTGCTTCATATCTGCCTGCCTGTAGTTATCTAGCTGAGGGACAACAAATGTGTACGTAGCAGTATCAGTTATACCACATGCTTCATTCAACTGGCTTAACGATTGCGATACCTGTGTGTACAATTGCACCACTTGCGTTCTCTCTGATTGTTCCTCGACTGCAAACTGGTAATAATCAGACATACGGTAAATACCTTTATCTGTTAATGTTTTGAGCGTATTTTTTTCGTTCTGTAAAAACTTATCGCTGCCTAAATAAAATTGCAGTTGCTGCTGAAGTAAACAGGTATTAAGGTATTTATCGGTTACATCTTTTCTTATTTCGTTCTCTGTTTTCCTGGCTTCATTTGCTAACGATTGGCGCGTATATGAGCTGATGGTGCGGTTAAGTTTTATTTCTTTACGGGGAGCAATTATCTGTGTGGCACTTACTATTGCTTCATAATTCCCTCCGTTTGTTATTGCTTTATCGTAACCGAACTCGCCGTATGATGGGGCAACCAATGCCTGCCCTGTAAGATTCAATTGCGGCTTATAAGCAGCGCCCGTTATGCTGCTATCGATCTTGCTTTGCTCGATCTTTGCATAATCTTCCTTTAATACAGGAGAGTTTGCAAGCGCAGCATTAATGTAATCATTTAAGGTCTTTCCATTTTGAGAATATAATGGCCCCGCAAGCATTAACATGCCTGCAAATAGCCACACATAGTATTTCTTTCTCCTATTCATTTATTCTGTAAAACCTATCAAATATATCCCTTACCTATGCCAAAAAAGCCCCGCTTGCGCGAGGCTTTTTAACTTACAATTGTTACTTAGTCGTTATCTTTTTCTTTTTTAAGAAAATTACCCTTATCGTCAAAAGTATAGTCTACCTCATCTACCTCTGCCTCATATGTAGTTTTGCCCGATGCATCTTTAATACTCGATGCTTCCTTTATCTTCTTTCCCGGCAGGTTCTTAGTCAAATAATCTGTAGCAGCTTTAGGTAATGCGATTGCATCAATGGTTGTTTCTGTTTCCATAAGCTTTCCGGCAGTAGTTATGGTTACCGACATTCCAGTTTTACCCTGGTTAAAGTTAGCTTCGTAGTTGCTTTTTTCTTTTTCCCACTTCACTTCTTTCACATCTGCATAAAGCGATTTAAATTCTGTTTTAACAGCAGCAGGAACATCTGCTTCGGTTACCTTTCGCGCGTTAACACAAATTACACCTGTAAGGAGTGCAACAGTTATTATTACCTTTTTCATGGAGTAGATTTTACTTTGTTTACACAAACATAAAACCCGATTTTGGAGATTTTCTGTGCTTCAGAATTTCACATCAATGGTATGCAAGCCATCAGTATATTTATAGTATACCTGAAACCCATATTCATCGCATATCTGTTTAACAATAGCAAGGCCCAACCCCAATGATTCTGAAGAGTTATCGTTTTTACGAAAACGCTGAAAAAGATCTTCGGGAATGGCTGTAAGTGGCTTTCCGGTATTCTCAATTGTAAAGCTTTTTTCTGAAAGGATCACCGATAGTTTTCCGCCGGGTATATTGTGCTTAATGGCGTTGCCTATTAGGTTATTGATAAGCATGTCGGCAAGGACAGGATTCATATTCACAGAAAGTGGTATTAAGTGTTTCTCAATTGCAATATTTTTATGTTCTATGAGAGCGGAAAAAGCTTCGAGTTTATCTTTAATACTATCATTTAATGCAATTGGTATAGTCTCGCCAAACTGCTTATTTTCAATTTTAGTCAATAGCAGCAAGGCCTGGTTTAAACGCGATAGTCTTCCTGCTGCTTCATACACTACCTGCACTTCTTCCATCTGCTTGGCCGAAAGGTTTTCTGACTGTATAAGCAATTCTAATTTCGACTGTATAATAGCAAGTGGGGTTTGTAATTCGTGCGATGCATTTTCAGTAAACTGTTTCAAATTATGATAGTCAGATGCTATTTTTTGGGTCATAGAACCAATTACTTCATTGAGCTCTTTAAATTCTTGAATGTTAGTTTTATCAAATTCTACTTTACTTTCTTTAATCAGGTCAAATGATTTTATTTTTTCTAACGTACGATAAAAAGGTTTCCACACCATTTTCGAGATAAAGAAATTTGACACCAGCAATACAAACAAAAGGCAACAAGCTATAATAGCTATTGCTTCCGCAACTGCTGCTGTTAGATCATCTGATTCAATTAAGGGGCGATAGATTATAGCCTTATACGGTTGGCTCCCTATACTTATTGAAAACGTTAGGGTTTGATATGGCTCAAATTCTTTTTCGGTTTTATTAAACAATCTTATATGCCCAATTTTACGTTCTTCGTTAGAGGTCCCTGCAGAGAAGGCAACAGAATCGCCCAGCGATATTGCATTTTGGGGCAAAGCATGATTTATACTTACATAATCCGATATTTTTTCCTGTTCCTGCTCTAGTCTTTCTAATGCATCTTCCCTCAAGATGGAATGAATCCGCTCGTAAAACACCATTCCGCCTAAAGCGAAAACAATAAGCGTAAGAATAAGAAAGTAAATATTAGTGCGGGTAAGTAGCTTCATTTCTTTACAAATTTATAACCCATGCCATATACGGTTTGAATATAATCGGCACCACCTTTTTCCACTATTTTTTTACGGAGGTTTTTAATATGCGAATAAATAAAATCAAACGAGTCCATACCATCCATCTCTTCACCCCACAAATGCTCTGCAATAGATTCTCGTGTAATTACACGGTCGTTATTCGCCAAAAAAAACAGCAGTAAATCATATTCCTTTTTTGTAAGCACAACAGGCTCGCCCTTTACGATTACACTCAGGGCCGATGGGTTAACTATAATTTCGTTGAACACAATTTCGTTACTTCCTCCAAAGCTTCTGCGACGTATTACTGATTTCAGCCTCGCATTAAGTTCCGATAAGTGAAAGGGCTTCGGCAGGTAATCGTCTGCACCCAGATCAAGGCCTTTTATCTTGTCGTCGAGTGAGTTTTTTGCCGAAATAATAATAACTGCAGCATTAGGCTTTCTCTTTTTTAAGCTATTCAGTATGTCGAGCCCATTACCGCCCGGTAACGTTATATCAAGCAATATGCAGTCGTAATCATATACCTGTATCTTTTCATCACCTGTAGTAAAGTTTGCAGCAACTTCACAGGCATAGCCCTCCTTGGCCAAGTATGCCGAAATAGAATCAGCAAGCTGCTTTTCATCTTCTATGAGCAATACTTTCATCTTTCAAAAATAACGATTGATTCTATAGCAATCTTGTAGAACTAAGAAGAATTTAAACCATGGCGGTTATTATTTTGCACTGATAATAAGCACTTTCGAGAGCCCTTTGCTATGCTATAGGCTTTATCGGGAACAATTGATACGCTAAAATACTAACAAGGTATTGGAACCGGGTAACCTTAAAAAAAGTTAAATAGTGATTATTTAATTGGCAATTATAATACATTTGATTTCTATAAATCAAACCAGTGGTAGTTTTATGAAAAGATATTCCAAAATATTTTTCCTTATTCTCCCCTTACTATTCGCAGCCGGTGTTGCTAAAAGCATTGCAATCCCTCCAGTTTCAGGCTCACATTATATATGTAATCGAGTTCATTTTTCTGTTGCATGCTCCGCTTCAAGCATGAATGGCAATAAACCAACCAGCACTCATCAATTTTTACTTTTCCGTAATGGAGTAGATCAAAAAAGCACTATACACTCTTATGCTGTTTACAAGAGTTCCTCACTTTTGCCAGTTGTAATTACAGATGCAGCCTCCATAAATCCGGGAAGGGTAAAACACATTTTATCCTTTTCGCACCTTCATGTACAGCAACAGGAATTTCTTTCCTCCTATTCTTACCACGCACCTCCACCTCCTCTCAAGTATAAAAGCTAAGGCTTTACTACTATTCCGGCTTACTATGGCATTGTATTTACAGAAGTGAAACAAGTTGCCTTATTTATAGTGCTTTATTAAACTCAGTATTTCCATTTATAGAATAAATGGATCAGAGATTGATACTAATTCAAAAAGATAAACCATGAATACACTTAAGTATATATTAATTGCATCTGTTTTTTTTACAGCATGTTCTGATAATTCAAAGCAGATGCAACAAATTCTGGCTCTAAGCGCTCAGGATTCTATAATGGTACAACTTGCGAAGCAAAAAGATTCGGCCATTGTATCATACGTTAAAACACTGGATGAAATACAGAATAATATTGATAGCATAAAAGTGAAGGAGAAAATATTATCTGTCAAAGGAAGTGAACCACCCAAAAGCATAATTGAAGATATAAAAACGCTGGATGGCAGGATAGTATTCGAAAACAAAAAGGTATTTCAGCTTGAAAAGAAGCTTAAAAAAGAAGATAAAAAAGATGCGGACCTTGAAAAAGTAATACAGCATTTGACCAAAGAACTTGTTGAAAAAGACTCTCAAATAGCTGAGTTACAAACCAAATTAGCAGAAAGCAATGCTTCACTCCAAAAGATCACAGCACAATTTAACGATAGTATTGCTGTAATACACAGACAAAGGGAGGAAATTAGTGCAATGCGGTCGGCAGTAAATGCAGTGTATTATATGCTGGGGACCTTTAAGGATCTGAAAAAACACGGCATAATTACCAAAGAAGGAAGTATTATTGGAATTGGTGGTGCTTCAGAACTTAAACCCGGATTTAATAATACGTCATTCGCCAGGGCGGATATGACAAAACTCCATGATATTTTATTACAACATAAGTTCGCTAAGCTGATAACCACTCATCCTTTAGATTCTTATAAAATATTAGGCACTGGCAATTCAGACACATTGCACATTACTGACCCAATGGCTTTTTGGAGCGAATCAAAATACTTAGTAATAGAAGTAAAATAAGTTGGTTGAAACACGTTGGAGCATGGGAAAGGCATTGGGCACGTCAGCCTTCCCGGCCCCTTCGTGGTTTCAGAAATTAAACAATTAAATATCATCATTATGAAAAAAGCAGAAATTGTAAAAGAAGTTGCAGAACAAACCTCCATTGAAAAAGCTGTGGTAGGAAAAATACTTGAGACCTTTATGTTATCGGTTGAAGAGCACTTATTAAACAGAGAACATGTTGCCCTAAGTGGTTTTGGCCGTTTTGGCTTAAAGAAACGGGCTGCAAAAATGGGCAGGAACATCCCTAAAAACATTCCAATAAAAATAGCCTCGGATGTTATTCCTGCATTTAAGCCTTCTAAAAAGTTTACAAGGAAAGTAAGAAAGGCTCTTGATAAAAATTAAAGGATTTATCAAAATGCAGTTTATTGAATATCCTTCATCCTTTGGTTTTTATACCTTTGCTTGATGAAGTTACCCCCATTAATCCAGAAAATAGTTCATACTAGATTCCACTTAAGCCACCGGAACTTTTTTTTATTGTTAAGTATTGTGGTTGGAGTATTGGCCGGGCTGGCGGCTGTAGTGCTTAAGCAGGCAACACACGGACTTGAAGCGCTATTAGATATTCACCAAAAAGGAACTAATTACTGGCTGCTTGTTTTCCCCGTTATAGGCATATTACTTGCTACCGCATATACTTTTATAGTACAAAAAGGCAAATTAGGCAGGGGCATTAGCAATGTGGTAAATAACATATACCACAAATCGAGCTACATGGAAAAAGACAAGATGTATTCGCACATGATCACATCTTCGTTAACGGTAGGCTTTGGCGGTTCTATGGGTTTAGAGGCTCCCATTGTTGTTACAGGCTCTGCCTTTGGTTCGAATATTGCAGCTCTTTTTAATTTAGAGTATAAAGAACGCACCCTATTACTTGCATGCGGGGCGGCGGCAGGCATATCTGCCATATTTGGCGCACCAATAGCAGGTGTGTTGTTTGCCATAGAAGTATTGCTTGGTGAGTTTTCTACTGTAAACTTTGTACCCTTACTTATCTCTTCCGCACTTGCATCGGTAATAGCTCAATTGATAAACGGCACCGAACAAATATTCTATATACGCACAATGGGCTGGGATTTAAAAGCCCTGCCATTTTATATTGCCATGAGTATTCTCTTGGGTTTTTATTCAGTTTATGTAATGAAGGGCATTGCCTTTTCCGAGAAACTAATAAAACCCACATTGAATCCTTATAAAAAGGCAGCAATTGGTGGCGCCGTTTTAGGTGCGCTTATCTTCTTATTCCCTCCATTATATGGCGAGGGTTATCATACAGTTCAGCTACTTTTAAATACCGATTATACAAGCTTATTTAACGGCAGTATTTTTTCCAACTATCAAACAAGTGAGGTTGCGCTTTTGGTATTTACTGTGGGTATATTGCTGGTAAAGATTGTGGCAACACAGCTTACTATAAGCGCCGGTGGCAATGGTGGTTTTTTTGCACCTTCCCTCTTTATGGGTTCTATGGTGGGCTTCTTTTTTGTATACAGCGTCAACTACTTCAACATTTACAAAATACTGGGTATTAATAAACTAAACGAACCCAATTTTATAGCCGTTGCCATGGCAGGACTAATGAGTGGTGTAATGCATACACCGTTGACTGCTATATTTTTAATTGCTGAAGCAACAGGCGGCTATGCCCTGCTTGTACCGTTAATGATAGTGTCTTCGTTTTCCTTTCTTATATCAAAGTACTTTATGCCACATTCGATATACGTAAAACACTAGAAAGTAAATATCGAATATTGAACACCCAATATTGAATATTGAAGTAAAAAACAAAATCCGTCTTGGTTTTTAAAATTTCGGAATTCGATATTCCTTGTTGGATATTAGATATTCCGTTCTTATGCCATTTCTTGCTGAACTTCTTTCACCTCAGGCACCATGCGTATAAGCATTTGCTCAACTGCCGATTTAAGGGTTTTGGAAGAGGAAGGGCAACCACTGCAAGCGCCTTTTAACTGAAGTGTGACAATGCCATCTTTAAACGATTGGAATAATATCATCCCTCCATCGTTTTCAACAGCAGGCTTTACATATGAATCGAGTACTTCTATAATTTTATTTTCAATGTCGTTAGTTGGCTGGGTATGAGAAACTACTGCAACCGGTGCAGGTGCTTCAACACCCTTCGGAATGTTTACATCAATAGCAGGTTTTATCCAAACCTTGCCGCCATTCTGCATAAATTCCTTTATATAATCGCGTACATCAAATACTACATCATCCCACATGGCCTTATCATTCTTCAGTACCGTAATAAAGTTAGATGTGATATAAACCCCTTTTACAAAAGGCAGGTCGAATAATTTTAATGCTACCGGAGAAGAAACGGCATCTTCTTTTTTCAAAAACTCTAGCTGAGCGCCTTCGGGTAATAACATCCTGTCGGCCACAAATTTCATAGCCATTGGGTTGGGAGTCATTTCAGCGTATATCGAAAATATTTTTGGGGTATCCATTTCTACTTGTGTAATAAGAGGCAAAGGTATGCCTTTAATCCATACTGCGTTTTCAGGTTATTAATATCCACCGATCGGGTTGTTGAAAACAAATAAACCATTTTATTACATATAGTTAATTTATAGTTTAAATTTGTATTGCCATGATATTACCCCTGCTCCTATTCAGACTCTAGGAGAGGGATAGAATGTTCTTTGATATACAATTGCTATTTAATTGGTTTGACAAGCAAAAAAATGTTGCAGTACGACACAGAACGACACGAAACGACATGGAGGGGGGGGGTAACAAAGTGTAAAAAATATTTCAACCGTTTTAGCTGAAAATCATTGAGTTAAGGTGTAATAGGGAGGTATCAGTTGCTACCCCCCTTTAATTAAGAATTATGTCAGAGGCATCCCTATGGGAGTGGTAAAAATACTGAGACTGCCACGCCTGCCCAAAGCGTCAGGGCTCGCAGTGACGACATGCTAAATTTAATTCCTATTTTTGAACAATGAATCTGCCTTCTCAACTTTTAGAAAAAGCCGTAGCCGAATTTGCCAAACTACCCGGAGTAGGAAAAAAGACCGCACTACGCTATGTATTATACCTGCTAAGGCAGGAACCAGCAGACCTGAAACAATGGTCGGCTATTGTGGCCAGGCTTTCGGAAGAAATAAAGTATTGCGAAATATGTTTTGCCATAGCTGAGAACCAGAAATGCGAAATATGCTCTAACCCTACCCGCGATCATTCAACCATTTGCGTGGTAGAAGATATTCGCGACCTTATAGCAATTGAAAATACAGGGCAATATCATGGCACTTATCACGTTTTAGGAGGTATTATTTCACCCATGAACGGAATAGGACCTATGGATCTGCATATTGACCCCTTTATAAAACGTGTTGAAGCCGGTGGTGTAAAGGAAGTTATTATGGCACTACCCTCAACAATGGAAGGTGATACCACCAATTTTTACCTTTATAAAAAACTGGGCGCACTGCGTGTTACCCTCAGCACGCTCTCACGTGGGGTATCGGTAGGTGATGAACTTGAATACACCGATGAAGTTACCCTGGGGCAATCTATATTACTACGCGTTTCTTACGAATCCTCCTTATCGCGTAAATAACTACCCCAGGTTGTATGAAGTTATCTATAGTTATTGTCAATTACAACGTTAAGCACTTTCTCGAACAATGCCTTTATTCGGTAAGGAAGGCTACTAAGAACATTGCAGCTGAAGTTTGGATAGTAGACAATAACTCAGTTGACGGCTCCATAGAAATGCTACGGGAAAAATTCCCTGAAGTGAAGCTTATTGAGAATAAAAAGAACGTAGGTTTTTCGGCCGCCAATAACCAAGCCATTAAACAAGCTTCGGGCGAATATATATTATTACTAAACCCAGATACAGTAGTTGAAGAAGAGACCTTTACAAAGACAACAGCCTTTATGGATGCGCACCCTGATGCAGGTGCACTGGGTGTGAAAATGATAGATGGCAAAGGGCATTTCCTTCCGGAATCGAAGCGGGCGCTGCCAACTCCTGAAGTAGCTTTTTATAAAATATTCGGTTTAGCATCATTGTTTCCCGGTTCAAAAAGGTTTGGCAAGTATCACCTCACCTACCTATCAAAAGATGAAACAAATGAGGTTGATGTGCTTTCGGGTGCCTTTATGCTTATGCGTAAAGCGGCTTTAGATAAAGCAGGCCTATTGGATGAGACATTCTTTATGTACGGAGAAGATATTGATATGTCGTACCGTATTACCAAGGCAGGCTACAAAAACTACTACTTTTCTGAAACACGAATAATACACTACAAAGGAGAAAGCACACGCAAGGGAAGCGTAAACTATGTTATTATGTTTTACAATGCCATGCGCATATTTGCCATAAAGCATTTTTCGAAACAGAATGCAAAACTTTTTTCAACGCTTATTAATGCAGCTATATTTTTCAGAGCATCAATTTCTATAACCAGGCGTTTTATTAATAAGGTTGCTTTGCCCATCGCCGATTTTGTATTCATCTATATAGGTTACTACTTTATATCATTGTTTTACGGGCAGTTAAAGTTCTCATCATCCGATTATTACTCACGTAACTTTCTGTTGCTGATCTTGCCCTTTTATATTATTACCTGGATACTCTGCATACTGTTTAGTGGTGGTTATGATAAGCCAATGCGCCACTGGAAAACCATTAGAGGCATATTGTGGGGAACAGGATTGATACTTATACTATATGCTTTGCTACCGGAAAACTATCGCTTTTCGAGGGCCCTTATATTTATAGGTAGCACCTGGGTGCTTCTTGCACTTACAGGAATACGCCAACTACTCAGAATAATTAAAGTACCCGGATTTGGCAAAAATACACGCAGGCCACTTATTATTGGGACCGATGATGAATGCAAACGCGTACACGACCTATTAGATAAGACCGGAGTGAAATTTGAAGAGATACACTATGCTAATCCGGAGCAGGTACAACCAGCCAACGGCAATGGTACACGATTTAATAAATGGAGTGAACTTATTACCATTTACGACATTAACGAAGTTATTTTTTGCGCTAAAGATCTGTCTACACAATTAATAATGGATGCCATGTCATCTATACCTAAAACAGAATTGGAATTTAAAATAGCGCCGCCCGAAAGCTGGGCTATTATTGGCAGCAACTCAATACATACAAGTGGCGAGCTTTATGTTATTGACGTACATGCTATAAATACTACTCCTAATATTCGCGATAAACGCATACTTGATATTATAGGCAGTTTGCTTTTCTTCTTATTAAGCCCACTATTAATACTGATTCAGCGGAATCCGATTGGTTATTTTAAAAACATAATAAGCGTTGGCCTTGGCCTAAAATCGTTGGTAGGTTATGCACCAGACAGTATATCACAAAGGCTTCCTAAAATTAAAGATGGTGTGCTTTCTCCTATCGACTCGCTCGATACGCCTGTTAAAGATTCAGAATCTGTACATAGCATCAACTCTGTTTATGCCCGCGATTATCATGTATTTACCGACCTTAAAATAATTTGGAAAGGAATTAGAAACCTGGGCAATTCGCCAACCTCAAAAGGATAGTACCTGTTAACAAATTTTAACCATTCATTTTTACAGTTCTTTAAACCCATTCCACCTCATACAGTCTTAAAGTTGTAACCAAAACAAAACTGTCATGAAAAAGTACATTGTAATATTAGCTATCGGCTTCCTGGTAGGCTTTGCAGGAAGATCGGATGCCCGGGGTGGATATTACCGAGGCGGATATGGATACCATGGTGGATATGCTTACCGCGGTGGATATTGCGGCCCGCATGCATACTACTGCCCTCCAAGGCCATGTGTAGCATATAATCCTTATTACTACGGCCGTGTATGGGTACCCGGCTATTGGGGGTGGAACAGGTGGCACCGCCGTATGTGGTTTGGCGGATACTGGAGATAATAATTCCTTTATGATCCCCTATTGTTCGTTGGTTGATGGGTTAAAAAGGAAAAGCCCTGTAGCATGCGCTACAGGGCTTATTCATAACAAACTAATTATCAGTTAATTACAGCCATTTTTTCGGCCGAATATTGTCCCTCTTTCAGTTTTTTATTTACTTCAGCGAAGGCCTTAACAGTATAAGTTACATCTTCTAAAGTATGCTCTGCAGTAGGTATAAGCCTTAACAATATAATACCCTTAGGTACCACAGGGTACACTACTATAGAGCAGAATATACCATAGTTCTCACGCAGGTCGAAAGTAATGTTGGTAGCCTCAGGCACTGTACCATTAAGATATACAGGAGTAACCGGGCTTTGTGTACCGCCTGTGTTTATACCCACATCGGCAAGGCCTTTACCCAATGCTTTTACAATGGTCCAAAGCTTGGTCTTTAGTTCAGGTGATTTGCGCATAAGCTCAAGGCGCTTTAAAGCACCTATTACTATTGGCATTGGCATTGACTTGGCAAATATCTGCGAGCGCATATTGTAGCGGAGGTATTCAACCATGTTCTCGGTACCGGCTAAAAACCCGCCAATAAGTGCAAACGATTTGGCAAAAGTGCCAAAGTATATATCAATACCATCCTGGCAATCTTGTTCTTCACCTGTTCCACCGCCGGTTTTGCCCATAGTACCAATACCATGTGCATCGTCAACAAACAAACGGAATGTATATTTCTTCTTTAACTCTACTATCTCTTTAATCTTACCCATTTTGCCCGACATACCAAATACACCCTCAGTAATAACAAGTATAGAACCATCGGTATCTTTTACTAAAACCTCAGCACGTTGCAATTGCTTTTCGAGGCTTTCCATATCGTTATGGTTGTATGCAAAACGCTTGCCCATATGCAATCTTACGCCATCTACAATACATGCATGCGATTCAGCATCGTATACTATTACATCATGGCGGTCAACCAGGCAATCGATAGCCGAAACCATACCCTGATAACCAAAATTTACCAATACAGCATCTTCCTTTTTAACAAATGCAGCAAGCTCAGTCTCTAATTGCTGGTGAAAGTTTGAATCGCCAGACATCATACGTGCACCCATTGGCAGCGCCATACCATATTTGGCAGCAGCTTCAGCATCGGTCTTCCTTACCTCAGGATGGTTAGCCAACCCCAAGTAGTTATTCAAACTCCAGGTAAGTACTCTTTTACCCCTAAAGTTCATATGACTGCCTATTTCACCTTCCAGTTTCGGGAACATAAAATAGCCATGTGTTTGTTTTGAGTATTGCCCTAAGGGGCCGCGACGTTCTTTAAGCTTGTCAAATAGGTCTTTCATGCTTTATTATGAATTTAGTAAGGCGCAAATGTATGAAAATGGATTAATATTTAGCCACACTAAATAAAAAAGCCCCGCTAAAATGCGGGGCCTTTTTCTGACGTGGCGGGACTTTATCTTTCATGCGCTTATGCGCTGATAATCTGCATACGAATTACCGAAACAGAGCTGATATTTACTAACCATAATGAGTACTTAACATCCCCTATTGAGTAAATGGTGTTATTTTGCCTTTACCTAACAAGTGGAGACATTTGCCACAGATTCACAGATGATTTATTCATATAATTAACGAACTTTCAAGGTCACAGATGATAAATAGCTATGCTATTTATCAATAGTAATAATCTGTGAATCTGTGGCTACCTTAAGCATTTTACTCCCATTTGTATTGTGTTTCGAATTATTTACTACCTTTGCACCCCTTATAAAAAAGGAAACTGCACGGCAGCAGTTAATACTAACCATCCTGATGAGCCGAAACTCAGGAACAACCGTTGAAGCAGTACCGAGTACGCTTCGCGACTAAACAAAATGACAACAGAAACTGAAGTCCCTATTGCTCCCGCTCCTGAAATCCAGGAAATTAACTGGGACACCATTGGAAAAAAGCAAGACAACTACTCTGCCGCTGAACGCGACAGATTATCATCTGCTTACGAAAAAACATTAACCTCTATTAGCGAACACCAGGTATTGGAGGGTGTTGTGGTTGACAAAACCATTAAAGACATAGTTGTAAACATCAACTACAAGTCGGAAGGCGCTATACCTATTACAGAGTTCAGGTACAATCCTGACCTGAAAATTGGTGATAAGGTAGAAGTATACGTAGAAAAACAAGAAGACAAGAATGGCCAGCTCGTTCTTTCTCATAAGAAAGCACGTTTCGTACGCGCTTGGGAAAGAGTTAACGAAGCCCTTGCTACCAACGAAATTATTAAAGGCTTTGTTAAATGCCGTACCAAAGGCGGACTTATTGTTGACGTATTTGGAATGGAAGCTTTCTTACCAGGCTCACAAATTGATGTTAAGCCTGTTAGGGATTACGATGCTTATGTAAACAAGACCATGGAATTTAAGGTTGTTAAGATCAACCCTGAATTTAAAAACGTGGTTGTATCTCATAAAGCGCTTATCGAAGCTGAAATTGAACAACAAAAACAAGAGATCATATCTAAGCTTGAAAAAGGTCAGGTACTGGAAGGTACCGTTAAGAACATTACCTCATACGGTGTGTTTATTGACCTTGGCGGCGTAGATGGACTTATACACATTACCGACCTTTCGTGGTTCCGTATTACACACCCTGAAGAGGTTGTGAAATTAGGAGACAAGATACATGTTGTAATTCTTGACTTTGACAACGAAAAGAAACGTATTCAACTTGGCTTGAAACAGCTTAGCGCACATCCTTGGGATTCACTTAGCGCCGACCTTAAAGTGGGCGACAAAGTAAAAGGCAAGATTGTGGTTGTAGCTGACTACGGTGCATTTATTGAAATTGCTCCTGGTGTAGAAGGCCTTATTCACGTATCTGAAATGTCATGGAGCCAGCACCTGCGTACCGCACACGACTTCTTTAAAGTAGGCGACGAAGCAGAAGCTGTAGTACTTACACTTAACAGGGAAGAAAGGAAAATGACACTTGGTATCAAGCAAGCTGCTCCGGATCCTTGGGCTAATATTCTTGACAGGTTCCCTAAGGGTTCTAAGCATGTAGGAACCGTTCGCAACTTTACCAACTTCGGCGTATTTGTTGAATTGGCTGAAGGTATTGACGGACTTATCCACATCAGCGACCTTTCATGGACCAAGAAGATCAAGCATCCTTCTGAATTTACCAAGATTGGAGATAAAGTGGACGTATCGGTATTGGAAGTGAATGTGGAAAGCAGGAGATTGAGCCTCGGCCACAAACAACTGGAAGAAAATCCATGGGATACATTCGAAACTATCTTTACACTCGATTCTATTCACAAAGGAACTATTACCAATATGACAGACAAGGGCGCTACCATTATGCTTCCTTATGGTGTTGAAGGTTTTGCACCTGCAAAGCACCTTATTAAGGAAAATGGTACTCCAGCTAAGTTAGAAGAGGTATTAGACTTTAAAGTGATCGAGTTCAACAAAGAATCGAAGAAGATCATTGTTTCTCATTCAAGAATCAAAGAAGATACCATTACCGAAGATAAGAACCAAAAATCTGCTGGCAGAAGGGCTGACGCTCAGGATGCACGCAGCTCAGTTAAGAAAATAAGGAGTTCTATGGAAAAGACCACCTTAGGAGACTTAGGAGAGTTGGCTAACCTGAAATCGGATATGGAAAAATCTGAGAAGAAAGCGAAAGAAGACGAAGAGAACAAGTAAGCTAAATTGAGACAATCAATAAATAAGAAACGGGTACGAACAAAAACGTACCCGTTTTTTTTATATCTTTGAACCCTTGATGAAGAAAAAAGAACTCTTTTCGAGTCAGGACCTGGAAATAACCCTCGACCGCCTCTGCCACCAACTATTAGAGAACCATACCGATTTTAAGGATACTGTTATTATAGGCCTTCAACCACGCGGTATATATCTTGCCCGCAGGCTTCACAAAAAAATAAGCGCCCTTACCAAAAACAAAAACATTCCTTTCGGAGAATTGGATGCTACTTTTTATCGTGATGACTTCCGTAAGCGCCAGCCGGTATTGCCCAGCGCAATGAACATGAACTTTATTATAGAAGATAAGAACGTAATATTAATAGACGATGTGCTTTATACAGGCCGCACCATACGCGCAGGCTTAGATGCTCTGCTCGATTTTGGCAGACCACGTAAGGTAGAACTGCTGGTACTTATAGACAGGCGCTTTAGCCGTCACCTGCCAATACAGCCGGATTATGTTGGGAAAAGGATAGATACAAGGGTATCGCAGAATGTGAAAGCTGAATGGAAAGAAACAGATGGCAATGACAGAGTTTGGCTTATAATGAACGATTAGAAAAAAACAGATATGAATCAGTCGCTAAGCGTAAAACACTTAATAGGAATAAAGGATATAACGGCCAACGACATTGAACTCATTTTTTCTACTGCCGATAATTTCAAACAAATCATTAACCGGCCCATTAAAAAAGTTCCATCACTCCGCGATGTAACTATTGCCAACGTATTCTTCGAAAACTCTACCCGCACACGTATATCCTTCGAATTGGCAGAACGCCGCTTGAGTGCAGATACCCTGAATTTTTCAGCATCCTCTTCCTCAGTTAAAAAAGGCGAAACACTTATAGATACGGTTAGCAATATACTTGCCATGAAGGTAGATATGATTGTGATGCGCCATCCAAGCCCGGGTGCATGCAGCTTTCTGGCTAAACACGTGGACTCTATTATAGTAAATGCAGGGGATGGTACTCATGAACATCCTACACAAGCTTTACTCGATGCCTACTCTATACGCGAAAAGTACGGGGAAGTAAAAGGGAAGAAAGTCGCCATCGTCGGAGACATCCTACACTCACGTGTAGCACTTTCAAACATTTTCTGCCTTCAAAAACTAGGAGCTGAAGTGGTTGTTTGCGGTCCACCTACTCTAATACCCAAGCATATTGAATCGCTTGGTGTAAAAGTTGAATACGACCTAATGAAAGCTCTTGCCTGGTGCGATGTTGCTAATATGCTACGCATACAAATGGAACGCCAGGATATAAAATACTTCCCTTCTTTGCGAGAGTATACCATGCAATATGGCCTGAACAAAGAACGCCTCGATTCACTGGATAAACAAATAACAATAATGCACCCAGGCCCAATAAATCGTGGTGTGGAAATAACAAGCGATGTAGCTGATTCATCACAGTCAATCATCCTCGACCAGGTTGAAAATGGCGTGGCTATTCGTATGGCGGTGCTTTACCTGCTTGCTGCAAAGCAGGAGTAAAACCCAAGCCCCACCTAAATCCTCCCCATAAGGGAGGACTTAACTATTAACACTTTTATACTCTCCTTCCCTAATGGGGAAGGCTGGGATGGGGCTGCTTTTTTATTACCTTTGCATCTCTATTTTATCACCTATGTTTGACAGTCTTACAGAGAAATTAGACCGGGCATTTAAAATGCTCAAAGGACAAGGAACGATTACCGAGGTAAACGTATCTGAAACCCTTAAAGAAATACGTAAAGCACTTATTGATGCTGACGTTAACTACAAAATAGCCAAGGAATTTACCGACACAGTAAAGGAAAAAGCCCTAGGCAGAAGCGTACTAACAGCAGTATCGCCAGGACAACTAATGGTAAAGATCACCCATGAAGAGCTTACAGCACTTATGGGAGGTGGCGAAAGCACTATACCACTTACTGCAAATCCAACCATTATATTAATGTCGGGGTTGCAAGGTTCTGGTAAAACAACTTTTTCGGCCAAGCTTGCCAATTATTTTAAAAACAAAAAGGGTAAAAAACCATTGCTTGTAGCCTGCGACGTTTATCGCCCTGCTGCTATACAGCAATTAAGAACACTTGGCGAACAATTAGGAGTTGAAGTATTCTCGGATGAAAATGAAAAGAAGCCTGTTAATATTGCCAGGGCTGCACTTAAACAAGCTCAGATAAACGAAAATACAGTAGTAATTATAGATACTGCGGGCCGCCTTGCTGTTGATGAGCAGATGATGAATGAGATTGCTGAACTAAAAAAGGCACTCAATCCTCAGGAGATATTGTTCGTTGTAGATGCTATGACAGGGCAAGATGCTGTGAATACGGCAAAAGCCTTTAACGACAAACTTGACTTTGATGGCGTAGTGCTTACCAAAATGGATGGCGATACACGAGGTGGTGCTGCTTTATCTATCCGTTCTGTTGTAAATAAGCCAATTAAGTTTGTAGGTACAGGCGAAAAGGCTGATGCAATGGATGTGTTTTACCCTACACGTATGGCCGACAGGATACTGGGTATGGGCGATATTGTATCGCTTGTAGAAAAGGCCCAGGAGCAATTTGATGAGGTAGAGACTAAAAAGCTACAACGCAAACTTGCTAAAAACCAATTCGACTATAACGATTTCCTTAGCCAACTTCAACAGATAAAGAAGATGGGAAACATAAAAGACATTGCATCAATGTTGCCTGGGATGGGAAACGCTGTAAAAGATGCCGATATTGATGAGAAATCGTTTAAGCATATTGAGGCTATTATACAGTCCATGACGCCACAGGAAAGATCACATCCTGAAGTATTGAACGGTAACCGTAAAAAAAGAATTGCCATAGGCAGTGGCACCAATATACAGGAAGTGAATCGCCTTATTAAGCAATTTGAAGATATGCATAAGATGATGAAGCTTATGAATAACAAGAGCGCCATGGCAGGAATGATGAAAATGATGGGTAAAATGCCGGGCGGCGGAAGATAAAACATAAAGTACACATGCAATTACTGGAAGGGAAAAAGGTTTCCGAAGAAATATTAGACGAGATAAAAGTTGAGGTCGATAAGATTATTGCACAAGGAAAACGTGCTCCACACCTTGCTGTGGTTTTAGTTGGAAATAATCCTGCGAGTGAAACGTATGTGGGTAGCAAAATAAAAGCATGTGAAAGGGTTGGATTCAAATCTTCACTTGTTAAATTGCCAGATACCATTGATGAGACGGCATTACTTAAAGAGATTAAAAAACTGAATGACGATACAAGCCTTGATGGGTTTATTGTCCAGTCTCCTTTGCCAAAACATATTTCAGATAGTAATGTGATCAATGCTATTTCTCCAGATAAAGATGTGGACGGCTTTCATCCGGAGAATGTAGGCAGAATGGCGTTGAACATGCCAGCTTATCTGCCAGCAACCCCGTATGGCGTTATACAATTATTAGACAGATACAAAATACTTACTGTGGGTAAACATTGTGTGGTTTTAGGCCGAAGTCATATTGTTGGCTTGCCTATGAGCCTATTAATGTTGCGCAATACACAGCCGGGCAACTGCACTGTAACTATATGCCATAGCAAAACAGTAGACACAAAAAAACATACCCTACAAGCAGATATACTTATTGTAGCTACGGGCCAGGTAGAAAGTGTTACTGCTGACATGGTTAAGGATGGAGCAGTGGTTATAGATGTTGGTATTACCCGTGTACCTGATGCAACAAAGAAAAACGGTTACAGAATCGCCGGTGATGTAAAGTTTGATGAAGTGGCTCCTAAATGCAGTTTTATTACTCCTGTTCCCGGTGGTGTCGGACCTATGACCATTGCTTCTCTGCTTATGAATACCCTTAACGGGTATAAGCGAAGATATCTTTAAATCGTCCTAGACTTTTATTTTTTGAATTGGCTTATACAATTGGTAAGAACCCAATTGCCTTACAATATCTGCCTCAAATGCATCTTCGTCTTTTACCTTTACTTGTATGGGAGTATAGAATACTGGCAATTTTTCAAGTTGCTCACGTATAGATGATTGATGAAGGCGTGCAGCATCTTTCTCGGTAGTAACTATAATCTTATCTGGGTTCGATAGATTATTAAATATATCTACCATTTTCATTATCTCCACCAATGAATACCAGTGATGATCGGGGTAACTGATATGTACAACTTCCTTCGCATTCTTTTGCAAATGTTTTCTAAAGTCATTGGCATTGGCAATACCTGTCAATAGAACAATTGAAGTATCCTTAGTCACCTTCCTATCAAGCAATGCAACATCATAAACAGGGGTCATATCATGGTAAACCACACTAGAGAAAAATACTTTTTGATGCGGGAAAGGGTTTATTTTCTTCATTATCATCTTCCTCTCCACATCCAGAATATCATGCGGTGTCCGGGTAACAATTATTATATCAGCACGCCTATACCCACCTACCGGTTCTCTCAAAGTGCCGAAAGGCATCATGCTATCTTCGTAGAACGGCTGGTAGAAGTTGGTAAGTAGAATAGACAAAGATGGCTTTACATAACGATGCTGGTAAGCATCATCTAAAAGCACAAGGTTAATATCCTTGTTCATCTCCAGTAGCTTCTTAATACCATGTGCACGCTTTTCATCAACGGCAATATGCACATCCTTGAATTTCATACGCATTTGCATAGGCTCGTCGCCAATTTCCTGTGCAGTAGAATTCTCGCTTGCCAATAAATAGCCTGATGTATTACGTCCATATCCTCTGCTGAGTATAGCAGTATGTTCGGGAGTAATATGCAAGTTTTTATACGATGATAAACTACCCAGTAAACGTATCAGGTATTCTATATGTGGAGATTTCCCTGTTCCACCAACCGATAAGTTACCTACTGAAATAGTCCATATCGGAAATTTTTGCGAACGCAGAATGCCCGAATCGAACATTATATTGCGAACAAAAACAATCATCTGGTAGAAGAAGGAAAATGGGTATAGAAGGAATTTTGCGTTTTTCATTTAGCCTTTAAGTGGTACATATTTTATAAAATCCATTAACTCTCAATCATGTTTAAAAAATCTTCTTCGCTAATTATAGCAACGTTTAGCTTTTTAGCTTTCTCTAACTTAGCCGGGCCCATATTTTCGCCTGCAACAATATACGATGTTTTAGCTGATACCGAGCCTGTATTCTTGCCGCCATTCTTTTCTATAAGGTTTACTATCTCATCACGCGAATGCTTTGTAAAAACGCCTGAAACCACAAATGTCTTTCCCTGCAACTTATCACTAAATGCAGCAATCTCATCGGCACCAAGCTCAAACTTCAAGCCTTTTTGCTGAAGTAAATTCACTATTTGCAAATTATCTGCATCAGCAAAAAAATCAACGATACTCTTGGCTACCACTTCACCTATATCTGATACTTCAAGCAATTTCTCAACGGTTGCTTGGCGCAAAACATCCATTGACTTAAAATAAAATGCCAGTTTTTTCGCAGTAGTTTCTCCTATATGCTTTATACCTATAGCAAACAATACTCTTTCAAATGGAACATTTTTAGAAGCTTCTATTCCCTCTATAATATTAGCAGCCGATTTTTCAGCTATTCTATCAAGTGGAAGTATCTGGTCTTTTTTCAGGTTATATATATCGCCAATATTATGCAGTAAGTTCGCTTTATAAAACAATTCAATTGTTTCACCACCCATACTCTCAATATTCATAGCTCTCCGGCCAACAAAATGCTCTATCTTACCCTTTATCTGTGGTGGGCAGTTCTTCGCATTGGGGCAAACATGGTGGGCTTCGCCTTCTTCCCTCACCAATTCTGCACCGCATTCTGGGCAATTAGTAATAAAGTGAACAGGTAGCGCATCTGTTGGCCGCATAGAAATATCTACGCCCGTAATTTTAGGTATTATCTCTCCACCTTTTTCCACAAAAACAGTATCGCCAATACGTACACCAAGTTTATCAATAATATCGGCATTGTGGAGTGATGCTCGTTTTACCACTGTACCAGCCAGCAAAACAGGCTCTAAATTTGCAACAGGCGTTATTACACCAGTACGTCCAACCTGAAAAGAAATACTGTTCAACTTAGTGGCGGCGCGTTCTGCTTTATACTTAAAAGCCACTGCCCAACGAGGTGATTTAGCTGTAAAACCAAGAGTTTTTTGCTGTTTTAAAGAATTAACCTTTATTACAATGCCATCAATATCAAAAGGCAAATCATGTCGCTTTTCTTCCCATTTCTTTATAAAACCATGCACAGCATCCATACCTTTTAACACTTCAACGTATTCCGACACTTTAAAGCCCCATCCCTTTATTGCTTCTATACTTTGAGAGTGACTGGTATATGGCAAGTTTTCTCCGAGCACATAATAAGCAGTACTATCGAGCTTACGCCGGGCTACTTCAGCAGAGTCCTGCATTTTAAGTGTACCAGAGGCCGAATTACGCGGATTGGCAAATGGTTCTTCTCCTATATCTTCACGTTCTTTGTTTATTCTTTCGAAAGTTTTAAGGGGAATGAAAATCTCTCCTCTTACTTCAAATTCTTTAGGATAATTGGCACCAGTTAAACCTAAAGGAATACTCTTAATCGTCTTTATATTGGTAGTAACATCATCACCCTGCACTCCATCACCACGCGTTATGCCTTGCTGTAATTTCCCATTTTGGTATATAAGACTAATAGCAACACCATCATATTTTAATTCACATACATACTCAACATCATCACCAACCGCTTTTCGTACCCTTGTATCAAATTCACTTAATTCTTCTTCAGAATAGGTATTTGCAAGCGAAATCATAGGGTATTTATGCTTAGCCTGTCTAAATTCTTTAGTGATGGCACCACCAACTCTTTGTGAGGGAGAATCTGTTTTTACAAGATCGGGGAACTGTTTCTCAATACTTATAAGCTTTTCAAGCAGCTTATCAAAATCAAAATCGCTTATAGACGGGCTCGATAAAGCATAGTATTTATAGTTATGCTCTTCTATCTCTTTTGATAGTTTTTCAATCTCCTTCTCCGCTTCTTTTTTGTCCATAACCAGGTATGACTAACAAATATATATACATTTTAACATCCTATCCTTCCCATTCATATCCTTACATACCACAATATCTGTAAAGCCCATTTTCTTCAAAAGATCGGATAAAGACTTAGCCCTGTCTTCTTGTATTTCAAAATAAAGAGTAATATGCTTATTACCTTTTGCAAAACCAGCAATGGCCTCATAAAATTTAAGAGGGTCCTTATCTGGCACAAAAAGTGCCATGTGAGGTTCATACATAAGCACATTTTCCTGTACTTGATGCTTCTCTGCATTTTTAATATAGGGCGGGTTACTTACTATTACATCAAAATCTGCTGCATTTAACCCTTCAGACAGGCTTAAGGCATCTTCCTCCATCAATTCTATCTCTATGCCCAATTTTTCAGCATTATGGGCAGCTGTTTCAAGGGCGCCTTCAGATACATCAAGGGCGGAAACACTGCATTTTGGCAGATTCTTCTTCAAAGCAAGGGCAATACAGCCACTACCGGTGCAAACATCCAGTATTCGTAGTTTTTTGCCTTTATTGTCCTTTATTACCCATTCTACAAGCTCCTCCGTTTCAGGTCTTGGTATAAGTACAGAAGGGTTTACATCAAGCTCTAAGCCGTAAAAAGGAGCCCACCCTATTAAATACTGTATTGGTATCTTCTTTTTTAGCCCCTTTAAGATATTAAGAATCGTTTGTGAATTATTTTTATCTATTTGATTGTGAGGATTTGAAAGGATTGTTATTTTTGGTATTTGTAATATACCATTAAGGGTATAATAGAACAAGCTTTTTATTTCATTTAATGAATAAAAATCATTTAATTCTTTTTCAAAAACAAGTCGTAAGTCCTCGTATGTCATCCCCAATAATAAATAACAGGTTTTTATTTAACGAAAATAAACAATCATGATGAATCAGCATGACAAATACATGCACCGCTGTTTAGAACTAGCGGTTAGGGGCCTCGGTAAAGTAGCACCAAACCCAATGGTGGGCTGTGTTATTGTAGGCGATAACGGCATTTTAGGTGAAGGCCATCATGACACTTTTGGGGGAGCTCATGCTGAAGTAAACGCTATAAACTCTGTAGAAAACAAAGCTGCTTTAAGTACAGGTACCTTATATGTAAACCTTGAACCATGTGCACATCATGGCAAAACACCACCTTGTACTGATGCTATTATTGCAAGCGGAATAAAGAACGTCGTTATAGGTTGCTCTGACCCTAACCCATTGGTAAAAGGCAAAGGCATTGAAAAACTTAAAGAAGCAGGCATTTCAGTGGAGGTTGGTCCTTTAGAGAGAGATTGCATGGAAGTAAACAAACGCTTCTTTACTTTTCATGAACGTAAAAGGCCATTTATTATATTGAAATGGGCACAAAGCAGTGATGGTTTTATCGACAGAAAACGTACTAAAGAAGAAGCTCCTGCTAAAATAACACAGGACGAAGTCCAAATAATGGTTCACCTTTGGAGAAGTCAGGAACAAGCAATAATGGTGGGTACACATACCATTATCATGGATAACCCAAATTTGACTGCGCGTAAAGTAAGTGGCCGTTCTCCTACAAGGATAGTTTTAGACAAGAGCCTTAAGATACCTTCTGATGCTCATGTATTTAATAAAGATGCCCCTACCCTTATTTTTACTGAACAACCTGCACCTGCTAATAACGGTGTAGAGTATCTGCACATAGCCTTTGATGCTAAGCTTTTACAAAACATGCTTACCGAGTTATATAATAGAAACTTACAATCGGTTATTATAGAAGGCGGTGAGAAGCTGCTAAAGTCTTTTATTGAGAAAGACCTGTGGGACGAAGCAAAAGTATTCTACTCAGCAAAAGCACTAGGCGAAGGCGTTTCGGCCCCAAGTTTCCCTTTTCCATCAAAGGGTGAAATAAAAATAGGGGATGATACGTTAATACTGTATAGAAACAGGCACATGTAGCCATGAAACGTATAGTATTTACCTTAAGCTTATTACTGGCTGCACTTACAATGCAAGCACAATATGTTAGGGAAGATGCACCACCACCACAAGCAACACAAGGTATTTCCAAAGCCCCAATACAAGGCAGTTTCTGGGATAAAGTTTCCATAGGCGGAGGCTTTGGCCTGCAGTTTTTCACAGGTGGTACCTTTATTGGCTTATCTCCATTATTTAACTATCATCCTACCGACAACTTTGTATTTGGTATAGGCCCTATGTACCAATACCTTAATTTATATGATCAGGCTGGAGATAACTTTACTTCCGTTTCTTACGGGGGAAGAATATCAGCCTCGTACTTTTTGCCGGGAAGGTTGTCAAACCTGTTTATACATGGTGAATATGACGTAATGAATGTACCCGATTTTTATAGTGTTTTCACCAACCTTACCCGCGTAACACTTAGCTTCCCATTAGCAGGCCTAGGCATAAGAAGGCAACTATCCGATAAATCGTGTTACTACTTTCTCTGTTCCTGGAATTTCAATAACACACCTCTCGCCCCTTACTTGTCGAACCCTGTAATTGAAGCAGGCCTGGATTTTGGTATTTAGTATTATTGGGCGCTATCTGCAACAGTGGTAACCCTTTCAGCAGAAGGTTGGCTAAGTATATTTTGTGTACCTACATCAGCATCCTTTTTATTAAGGTCTATTGCAACTCCTTTGCTGGTAGGCATAACAGTCGTAACCTGAGATACACCATCATCACTTGTATGTATTACCATAGGCCCTGTATCTTCTTTAACACCTGAAGTCTGCGGTATCACCGGTCTATTCTTTAACGAATCATTTTGTTTAAGGTGCCTATCATTTTTAACCAATGGCTGATTACTGATTGGTATAGTTGCTTGCACCGGGCTGATTACCACAGGTACACTATCTTTTTTAACCGGAACAGCCGGCACTATTGAAGCACTTGAATTTACAGAAGGTTTCGGAGTCGGAGCTACAGTACTCTTAACAGGCACACTGCTCGCAATCGAACTATTAGATTGCACGCTTTTATGTGTAAGGAACATCCAGCTACTAATGATCACAAGGGCTAAAGACCCTGCAGCAACTAAAGGTATTTTGGGTGAACTGCTTAGCTTGTTTAACCATTTACTATTCGCCTCTGCCCTTTTTGTTTCCAGTTCAACACATACACTTTCCCAAACGGAATCAGGACAAATTCCTGCCAAAGGAGCAAGAAGTTCATGCGCTCTTTTTTCACAATTATTGCTTGCGTAATCCATTTTCATGCAGGTAAGTATTTAGGTGTTGTTTAAACTGGAATCTTGCCTGTTCAAGTTCCGCTTTATATGTTTCGCGCGCAATTTCAAGGTTCTCTATGATCTTATCCGGGGTCATTCCATCTACATAGGTCAAGTTGTAAAGTATACGGTAGCTAGGGGTGAGTGCATGCAATGCAGCTAAGTATATCTTACGTGATTCTTCAGTATTAAGCACTGCCTCATCAACCGGTTCGCCGGTACTGTTCTTATTCTCCATGTACCTGGTGGTCTTGGCAATGAAATACCGTTGCTTATCCTGATGCAGGTAAGCTATGGCATTCCATATAGCCCTTTCATCAATCCATTGATCCATCTCTATATCATTGGGACACTTTACGAGTTCTTTATATAGGTTTTTAAATACGTATGCAGCCATTAACTCGGTATCCTTTACACCAGAAGCATAGCGCATACAAATGCCCATTATGCGTGGCGAATAGTTCACATAAAAATGACGTTGTGCAGTAGTATCGTTATGGAGGCAACCTTCTATAAGTTCACGTGTACTCATATTAAAACTGGTTGAGCATTGAAATTTGTTATACGTGCCTTTTATCTAAATGTTTTAGGTTTTACAAAAATAGGGTATAACATACCTGAAAACCAACACAATAACATTATCAAATCATTACCCCAGTTTTATGTAATAATGAATCCTTACGCCTTTCTTTTCCTCATGTTAGCATCTTATCTATATAATTTCCTGCGGGCTTTGGTAACTATGTAATACTTTTGCAGGGTTAATCAAATAAAACATGAGAGTAGCAGTAGTAGGCGCAACAGGATTAGTAGGCCGCACCATAATAAAGGTGTTGGAAGAACGCAACTTTAAAGTAGATGAGTTTATCCCGGTAGCATCAGAAAGGTCGAAGGGTATGGAAGTTGTTTTTAAGGGTAAAGCATATAAAGTAATTACACCTGCCGAAGCTGTTGCATTAAAGCCTGATATTGCACTATTCTCTGCCGGTGGCACAACATCATTAGAGTGGGCGCCTAAGTTTGCTGAAGCAGGAACCACAGTGATTGATAACTCTTCCGCGTGGAGGATGGACAAAACCAAAAAGCTTGTAGTACCCGAAGTGAATGCCCATGTGCTTACAGCAAGCGATAAGATAATTGCCAACCCTAACTGCTCTACCATACAAATGGTGGTAGCGCTTAACCCCCTGCATATAAAGTACCATATAAAACGCATCGTGGTTTCCACTTACCAATCGGTATCGGGTACAGGGCAAAAGGGAGTGGCACAGTTGATGAATGAACGCGATGGCAAGGCAGGCGACAAAGCTTATCCGCATAGTATTGATATGAACATATTACCGCATATTGATGTGTTTTTAGATAATGGTTACACCAAAGAAGAAATGAAGATGGTGAATGAAACCAAGAAAATAATGGGCACTGATACCATACAAGTTACTGCAACCACTGTGCGTGTGCCTGTTACAGGCGGCCATTCGGAAGCGGTGAATGTAGAGTTTGCAAAGGACTTTACCATTGATGAAGTGAACAAAATACTGTCAAAGAGCGAAGGAATAATATTGATAGACAACCCAAAAAACAACGAATACCCTATGCCTAAGGACGTTGAAGGCAAGGATGAAGTATTTGTGGGCCGTATTCGCAGAGATGAATCGCAGGCAAACACACTAAACATGTGGGTTGTAGCCGACAACCTCCGCAAAGGAGCCGCTACTAATGCTGTTCAGATAGCAGAATACTTAGTGGCTCACAAGCTCTTAAAGGAAAACGCTGTACTGAGTAAGTAATACTAATTACTTGTTGAATTAATATAGAAAGTCTTCGACAAGCTCAGACTGACTATAAGTCGTGTTGAGCTTGTCGAAACATCTTCCTTATTATTTCTTATCCTCTGTCTTGGTTTCGGTACCCATTGGCGTACCTTGGCTGTCCTTAGGTTTTTCAATAACCTTTATCTTTTCTTTCTTAGGTTCGCCTACTTGCTTGCCTTCTTTATCGTACTTGGTAATGGTCAATTCCGATCCGTCATCGTTATATTCTTTCCACTCCCCTACTTTCTTGCCATCTTTATAATTACCTATTGCTTTTGCATTTCCATTATCATAAAACTCAGTGTACTCACCATCGTAGTTGCTGTTCTTAAAACTTCCCTTGCTTAATATATTGCCATTCTCGAAATAGCTATCAAAAGGGCCGGTAAGCACACCATTCACATAAATATATTTGGTTGCAGGCTTGGCATCCTGGTAATACCATTGGGTAACACCATCTCTTACACCATTCTTGTATATTCCATCTTCTTCAATTCCGCCGCCGTTGTAATATACTTTACGAACACCATTGTACTGGCCTACTTTATACATTATCTGCGATGATACTTTTCCACCCGGCGAATATTCAGTTGCCATACCGTCAATGGTATCGTTCTTGTATGATTTTTCACTTTTAAAATAACCGTTCACATCAACCATCACGTCCATGCCATTCCTCTTATTATCCTTGTATACGGTAAGTTCATCCATAATACCATTGTAGTGGTGGCTGATCCAAACGCCTTGCTTCTGGCCATCTACATAATAACCTTGCCATTTTGTCGGACCAAGGTTCTCAACCCAAATACCTTGCTTTTTGCCCTGGGCATCTACTTTATTGGTATCGGTTTGAGCAATAGCCTGGGTTGTAACCAATGATGCTGCAATTAATGTAACGGAAAGGAATGTTGTTTTTATGTTCATAACAATTGATTTTAAGGTTAATGTAATGGATACAAATATGCAAAAGTTTAAGACAGCGGTATAAATCTGAACGGTTAAAAATTGTTAATCCTCTTTGCCTGCAACCACTATCACTATCTCTCCTTTTATAGTTTTATGTTTAAAAAATTCAGTTACTTCAGCAAGTGTTCCCCTTGCATTTTCCTCGTGTATTTTGGTAAGTTCTCTTGACACTGATACCTTTCTGTCGGGGCCAAACACCTCGCAAAACTTCTCCAACGTCTTCCACATGCGGAAAGGAGATTCATAAAATATCATGGTACGCGTTTCGCTTTTCAATTCTTCCAGTTTCGATGCCCTGCCTTTTTTTGGTGGCAAAAATCCTTCAAAACAAAAGCTATTACAAGGTATGCCCGAATTTACCAAGGCAGGGACAAAAGCAGTTGCCCCCGGAAGGCACTCTACCTGAACGCCTGCTGCAATACATGCACGGGCCAGAAAAAAACCCGGATCTGATATTCCCGGTGTACCGGCATCAGTAACAATGGCAATATCTTCGCCATTGGCTATGCGGTCTACTATTTGCGGAGTAAGATGGTGTTCGTTGTGCTGGTGGTAAGGTATGGCCGGTACTTTTATATCGTACTTGTTTAGCAAGATGGATGTTTTACGGGAATCCTCCGCTAATATCAAGCGTACTTCTTTTAATATCCGAATGGCCCTGAGGGTAATATCTTCAAGGTTGCCTATTGGTGTTGGTACCAGGTATAATTTAGCCATATTATTGCGAAATCAAGATAAAAGTATTACAAATAACGAATATCGAACAAGGAATATCGAATGTCCAAATAAAATTCATTTCACTAATCATTTGAGTTTTTGAGGTGCTTTGAAGTGGCGCTCGTCACACTGAGCTTGTCGAAGTGTCAATTGAATATGTTTCGACAGGCTCAACATGACATCAATTTATTTAAAGCCCCTTTAGGGGTTTGGGGTGTATTCATAATTAAAATTTCCGGTTACAAATGTCGTCTGTAAAGTGAAGCAACAGGTTAAAAACATTATCAAACTCAGTTAATGGCAATGTTTCCCTGCGGTCGTATATATCGTGATATGCCTTTATACCACCCATGGTATAAATAAAGAAGTCGGGCACATGGTGGGCATAAAAAAAGTAGTGGTCACTATTTGATGTGGCCCCACGCGGTTTTATCAGTTTCAGATAATGAAGGCTATCGTTTATTTTCAACAGGTCGTGAAAAGCGCCGTCGTAGGTAGTGGCATTAACCACTGTAATACCTTCTTCGCCCGTACCCATAATATCCATGTTCACTTCGAAACGAATATTGCTGAGTGGAAATAAGGGATGCTCCACATAATAGTGTGAACCAAAAAGGCCCATCTCTTCGCCGGTAAAAGCAATAAAGGCAATAGAGTACCGCAGGTTTTCCTTATGTGCAGAGTAATATTTAGCTAGGCTCAGTAGCATGGCTGTTCCACTTGCATTATCGTTTGCGCCGGGGAAATAGATATCGCCCATTTTGCCTAAATGGTCGTAGTGAGCAGAGAACACAATAAATGAATCGGGCTGCACTCTACCTTTTATATAGCCAATCAGGTTTTGCGAAATGTAATTCTTTGCAAACTTGTTTTGTATATCGACAGTAATGCCTGCAGCACTATCGAATTTAGTATTTGCCAAAGCGCTTATCAATACATAATCGGCAACGGTATCCGATGTTTCTTCGGTAAGTTTATTGCATAACATAATTACTCCCTTCGCTTTAAAAGGGTTCTTTATGGCATAAGCATACAAATCCTTTTGCTCCATTATAGTTGGGTCGGCATCATTCACCAATACAAACTGCTTGCGGTGGTCGGCCTTTAAAAACTCATCCATTTTATTCTTATCAGCGTATATTTTATTATTCAGTTTCACAACCGGAAAAGTCCCTTTTAACGAACAACTGTTAGGTATTACAATATAGTCTGCCCCGGGCATTTGCTTCATGGTAATTTTCATTCCGGCATCAGCTATTACCACACTCACATCTATTTTATCAAATGTATTTACATCAAAGCCCAGGTGCTGCATATAATCGGTGCCAAAGTGTAACAGCCCGAAGCTGCTCATCTGGTTGCTTATATAGGTAGCCGCTTTTTTATCTCCCTCAAATTCATAGCCCCTGCCAGCCATATAGGGCGAAGCAAGGGTATCGACCACTTTGCGTGCATAGTTCTTTTCTGATGGTACAACCTTGGATTGTGCATTGGCAATAATGCAGCTACTAATAGCAATTAGAACTAAAAAGTATTTACTTCTGCTCATCTTACAAAAGTGGTCATTTTTTTTGTTTTTGACACGAATTCCACTAATTTATAGTCACACTGAGCTTGTCGAAGTGAATTCCAATTGCTTTCGCGCAAAGCCCGCAAAGGAAATGGCACACTTTGGCACACACTCCGCAATTTCGTGCGCTATTCTCCTGATTAACATAATAAAATTAGGGGGTACCCACTTGATACCCCCTGTTACACCATTAAATGCTTGATTTTCAAAACAAATACTCATAAATATTTTTGTCATTTTGATACCCCCTATATGGCGGAATTGCGAAGCACTCACGAATTCCATAAATATTAAATATGCCATGAGTAAACTGGCGGTTTTTGGCGGTACTGAACTTTTTTTCTGTATTGAAATACTTCCACCGCAGAGTACGCAGAGAAAATATACGCAGATTTCATGGAGCAATTGAATCATATTTAATTCCGAC